>OHBE01000197.1_pt1 | contig 70713 bp, 59 predicted proteins | sample 1577231 | NCBI WGS metagenome assembly OHBE01 (sample SAMEA3541506, study PRJEB24748) | human gut metagenome | biome: human gut; feature: human-associated habitat; material: faeces | place: China | collected 2012 | reverse complement strand
ATTTGTATAGCGATGAACAAAAAAGGAAGTGCATCGTGCATTACGACACACCTCCATTTCTGATTATAAATGTCTTTTTATTTATCTATAGTTTCTGCGTATCGGTTCGTTGCGCAAGGGCACATTCCCATCCACTATAATATCGTAGGTATATTCCGACAGGCGGATGCTCAACATGTTGCCTGAACTTAAAGATATATTTTGATCGACAAAAATATTCTTTTCTATTCCACCATAAGATACGGTTCCGATGCGTTGGCCTCTGACAAGTCTTTGCGGAATAAGGTTGGTTGTGGGACCGTCGGAGATTTTATTGATTTCAATTTCTTGCTGCAAAGCGTTCGGGGTAGGTTGAATGAGTCCGGTTCTCAAGTTTTGGATACCTTCGTTTTGCAGGTGAAGAGTCACTTTGGCGTCTCCTTCATAAGGTCCGCCGTTCTCCGAGAGCAGAACGACGGGAACAGTCATTCGTTTCATTCTGAGGGCTGCGCTCGAGCTTCCCTGATTGACTTCTGTAGTTCCGAACAAGTATTCCTGTCCACCCTCGAGTATTCGTCTCTCGCCGGGTTGATTATAGTCTACAGCAGGGTAGTGGGCAGAAAGCGCCACTTGCTGATTCTTTGTTTTTATATCGTTCCACAAGTAATTGTCTTTTCCTACAGTGTATGGTTGGAAATCTTCGTTGGCTGCTGCGACAGAGAGAACCTCTCCTGCGGAGAAAGCGTTTTTGCCCAAAGCGTAATTCATTCCGAATGAACGGGTGAGGGCGCCCAATTCGTCGTTTTCGATAGAGATGGAAAGTTTCAAAGCTTCGTTAGCTGTTTCTTGTTGCTCATTTTGCTGACACGCAAACAACGTTCCTAATGCCAGGAACACTAAAATTTTTTTCGTTTTCATTTAATTAAGACATTAATTAGTTAATAATAGGGAATTTATAGAATTTAATATTCTATTTTATTCTCTGTAGCCGTCCATTTTTGGAAAGCGGCAATCGCTTCGTTGCTCAGTAAGCTTTCCGATGGAAGTTTTCTGTCGGCGGCATCCAGCGCCAGCTCATCGTAGATAAAGGAGTCGTCGAACCCTATGTTCTTGGCGTCTTCTTTCGTATTTCCGTAGTATATCTTATCCAATCTGGCCCAATAGATGGCTCCCAAGCACATAGGGCAAGGCTCGCATGAAGTGTAAATCACATTTCCGGCGAGGTTGAATGTTCCTAAACGTGCGGCTGCGGCACGTATGGCGTTTACTTCGGCGTGGGCGGTAGGGTCGTTCGAAGAAGTAACCCGGTTCACTCCCGTTGCGATAATCTCTCCCTCTTTAGTTGCAATCACTGCTCCGAAAGGTCCTCCTCCGTTCGCTACATTTTCTTTAGAAAGTTCGATTGCCTTCTTCATTAATTCTTCTTTGGTCATGGTTCGAAAAAATATATTATTTGCGTATTTGAATTCTGTTTGTTTTTGTGCTCCGGTAGGATAATGGTTTGTTGGCACTTTCTTCCCCTTTGGGGTATGATGTGACTGATTACCGGAAAAGTTTACAGCTTTCCGAGTATTTTGTCCATCACCCAATTGGTGAGAGTGGCGCTTTCGTTGTCGCAGGAGCAAATCGACTTTCCGAGTAAATGGTCTACTACGGCCTGTATCAGAGGTTGTTGCACATGTTCCGGATTGTCGATGCGTATTTCCTCGCGCCCGCGTTCGGTGTGCAAGGCGATGGGGTCGTAAGTGAAAACCGAGAAGCAGATCATTCCCTTGTCGCCGATCAGTTCGATGCGGTCTTCGCGTGCGGAATCGTGTGCCACGAAACACCATGATCCGCTTCCTACCAGTCCGTTGTCGAACTGGAAACAGCCGCTTAGCGTGTCTTCGGCGCTGTATAGTCCGCCGCGGTTGGCTTTATAACCTCCCGCCTTGAGTATACATCCGAACATGTCTTGCAGCAGGTCGATCTGATGCGGAGCGAGGTCGTAGAAATAACCGCCTCCGGAAATATCCGCCTGTACGCGCCAGGGAAGGTTGTCGCGGTTGTAGTCTAAATCGCGCGGAGGCTGGGCAAAACGAATCTGTACGTTGATTACGTTGCCGATGGCTCCGTCTTCCACCAATTCCTTTACTTTCCTGAAGTAGGGAAGATAGCGGCGGTAATAGGCTACGAAACAGGGGACTCCCGTTTCGCGCGAGATTCGATTGATGCGGGTGCACTCTTCGTAGGTTTGCGCCATCGGCTTTTCGATGTAAACGGGCTTGCCCGCTTTCATCGACATGATGGCGTAGGTGGCGTGGGATGAGGGAGGAGTCGCTATGTATACCGCATTGACTTCGGGATCGTCTATCAGTTCTTGCGCGTCGTCATACCATTTGGGAATGCCTCTCTCCTTGGCATAGGCTTTGGCTTTTGCCGCTTTGCGGCTCATCACCGCCACAACTTCCGAATGCTCTACTTTTTGGAAAGCGGGGCCGCTCTTGGTCTTGGTCACCTCTCCGCAACCGATGAATCCCCATTTGATAATCTTCTCGCTCATGTTCTCATTATTTCTAACAAAGTTCAAAGATATAATTATTTTTCTTTTAGAGCAACTTTATTGATTATTTACTGATTGGAAATGTGGCGGAACAGAGGCTTTGTTTGCGCCCGGCAGAGCCTTTGTCAGGATGAGACAGAGGCTCTATTTGTTTGAAACAGAGCCTCTGTTTGTTCAGACTATCTACATGTCTTACACCAGTTGCGAGTCGGGCGGAGCATCTCGCACTGCTTCTTTTGCCGTAAAAGCTTATTTATAATAATATTTCCAATAGATGCGTTGAAATTCTTTTCCTTTTCTGAATTTATCCAGCCAAACGTCGAGACTGTCGAGCAGGGCGGGCGATTGCTTGCTGACCGCCCACGAATAGAATTGGGTGAAACTGATGGCTGTGTTAATGTCTATTTGCGGGAGCGAATCGGATAAGGCTTTGGCTATGCTTTCGTCGCAAACGGCATAATCAATGTCTCCGTGAGCTACGAGCGAAACCAGTTGTTCGGGACCGTATTTCTCGATTTCCCTGACATAAATCGTATCGCCTATTTCGTCTCCCAGATTGCGGATTCGAAGAATGGATGGCGACCCTTTGACTACATGCAGCGTGCGTCCTGCCAGATCCAATTGGCTGCGGATGTAGAGCGAATCGTTTTCATCTTTCGGCTTGCGCTGTATCAATACCTGCCTGTTGAGGATTATGGGAGACGTAAGGAGCAGTGAGTCTTTGAGCTCGCTGGTTGCCAATATGCCATGAGCGATGATGTCGTATTTGCCTTCACTGAGTCCTTTCATCCGGTCGTCGAAACTCATCACGGGGGTGATTTCGGCTTTCAGCCCTTTGTCGCGGGCAAACGCCTGTATCAAGTCGTAATAGAATCCGGAGAGGGTGTCTTGATCGACAAAGAATCCCGTTGAGTTGTATTCGGTTGCCGCGCGCAAGATTCCTTCTTCGGCAATGGCTGCATAGTCGCGCGGATGCCCGGCGACAGGCTTTTCGCGTTTGCCGCAATAGCGGAAAGCGAAAATAATGCCTGAGACGAGAACGACAGGCAGCAGGTATCTGAGTATTCTTTTAATCATAGAAGTTCCACGATAGTCCGAGCTTCAGCAAGCGCGGGTTGATGGGATAATGGGGAGCCAGAAAATAGTTCGATCGTCCCGCTCCCTGATTCACATGATACATCATTACATAGAAACGCGTGCGCTTCAGGTGGAAGTTCGCATATACATTCACCATCGGGTAGCCGCCTATTTCCACCCGGTCGTTGTCCGGTTGCAGATGGAATTGCTGTATGGCGGGCATATAGGCCGGCGCGTGATACTTGGTGAAATACCTCATGTCGGCGCCCAACTGAACGCTAAGCACTTTTTTTGCCAGCTTGAACTGCATGTAAAAGTTATGGTATAGAGAGAGGTCGGGTAGGGGAAGCACATCTCCGTCGCTTGTTTTCTGCCAGATTACCTCATTGTCGAGATGGAAGATTCCTAGTTTGAAATCCTGCTGAAGGGTTGCCGATACCACTTGGATGCTTCCGCTCTTTTGTTCGGGCAGCGCTTGCCGGTTGAAGTACGTAAAGTTTTTAATGTTCTCCACTCCGGCCTTGATGCGGGTTTTCCACCGTTCGCTGCTCAGCTCTCCCTCTATGCGGGTGCGGAATTCCTTATCCATATCATCGTCCCACCAGAAATGTTTCGACTGGTAGTGGCGCATATAAAACGGAGCGATCCGGTTGCTGATCTCTCCACGCGCAATCAGGCTGACGGTATCTTTCCACAGCCGGAAATTGAGGTCGATATCTCCTTTCACGCTGAATTGTCCAATGGCTTTTCCCGCTACTCCCGCTTCGCCGATGGCGTGATAATGCAATACTCGTCCTTCGCGCTTGGAGAGTTCTCCGCCCACATATACTTCATTCTCATTGTATTTATCAGCTTTCTGCGCTTCGATGCCCATCAACGAATATCTGCTCAACTTATGCGAGACGAATGCCGTAAGCCCTGCTTTGGCATACTTGTTGAATCCTTCGAGCAAAGCGATGCCGAACGTATTTTTCATGCCGACGTAAACCGTACTGTCGTTTACCGCCGTGTTGTCGGGATCGAGATAAGTGTCCCGGAAATAATCTTTTACGTTATCGTTCATACGGAATCTGTGCCGCGACCGCTCGACTCGCAGTGTGTGAATAAAGCTCGTAACCGGAACAAACTCTTTCTGTGCGGGTGTGGTGTCGTTCTCCGCTTTCGGAAGGTCGCGCTTAAACCCCAGCTTGTAGCGTTGGGTGAGGAAAACGTAAAAAGCATGGTTCCGGTTGGTGGAAGAATTCAGCACGGTAGGTATGTTCACCGATTCATAACTTCTTTTACCTTCGGCCATTTCTTCGGGAGAAGTAATATATCTGTCGTCCGTAATTCCGCCGTTTTCATTCGTTTTCAGGTAATTGTTGCTGTATATTCCTTGCGCTTCATACCGGTCGCCCATGTAGCTTCCGAACACTGCCCCGTTGAAGTATGCGGTACTCTGATTGTTGTAATATCCTCTTCCGTACAGGTAGTCTATATGGAATCCGAAGGCCAGCCGTTTGTTTGCATTGACCGAAAAATACGCTTTGAATCGTTCTTCGCCATTGACTTTATTTCCCGCCTTGTGATAAGTCAGGTTCGTATACGGCACATTGCTGTTGGTAAAATTGAACTCTTCGGGTCGGATGAAGAAGCCGGAAAACGGCTCGATGAAGATGCCGGGCTGCGGATCGCGCCGTTCGAAAAAGATGCGCGATAGGCGCGGAGAGCCTAAATTGGCCAAATAATTGTAGTGCCCCTTGATGCCTTCGGTCAGATTCGTGTTCTGGAAGTGATGGTAAACGGTGTCGGCGGGAATCATAACCCGGTCGCCCAGCTCGTTCTTGATGCGCCACATGTATAGTCTCGGTGGCAGACCTTGTATCTCTACATTTGCGCTGTCCAGATTCTCCGGTATCGTGGAGGGGTCTACTTGATTTCCGTATTGATCGCGTCCGTTCTTGTCGATCTGTCGACGGGCGGGGTTGATCTGCGCGCGGATTGCGGTCGCTCCTATAACGGAAAGTAATGTATATATCAGTAAGATTCGTCTCATAATTGGAGGCAAAGATACTTACTTAAATTGAAAAGCCAAGAACGGAGAATTGAAAATATGTTGCTTTCGATATTCGCAGGCAAATAATTTTCTCATTCTCCGTTCTCGGCTTTGTATTTATCCCACTTCGCGAATCAGCTCCATCCCCCGTTTGATGGCTTCTTCATTCATCGGAATCAAATGATGGTGGCGCTCGGGCAAAGTCTTTTTCAATCCTTTGATAACACTTTCGAGAGTCACTACAGGATGGAGTTTCAACAATCCGCCCAGCACAATCATGTTGAAAGCCTTGGCGTTGTTCATCTCGTTGGCTGCATCCATGGCGTCGATACGATATACCTTGATGTCTTTGCGAGTAGGCGGATGGATGATGCCGTATCCGTCGTAAATCAGAATACCGCCCGGCTTCACCTTACTCTCAAATTTCTCCAGCGAGGGTTGGTTCAAGATAATGGCAGCGTCATATCTGCTTAAAATGGGAGAGGAAATCTTATCATCGCTCACGATAACTGTCACATTGGCCGTGCCTCCTCTCTGTTCGGGGCCGTATGCCGGCATCCAAGTCACTTCTTTGCCTTCCATCAGTCCGGAATAAGCCAGAATTTTTCCCATGGACAACACTCCTTGTCCGCCGAAACCTGCAATAATTATTTCTTCTTTCATACTTTTTTTATTTGTTCGTTCTTTGGTTTTCGAGCTGCATCCGTAAACCGGAGCGGGCGGTGAGCGTTCGGATCTCGATTCTTACAGGATTTCAGAACAGCGGGTATGACCCTTGCAATCCCGATAAATCTCTGAATACGAGCGGCGAACTCCTTTTGAAATTGCTTCTTTCGCGGGTTTCCGCATCCAAACTCAAAACTCTTCGAAAACTCGAAAACAGATTATTTATCTTTCAAATCTCCCAACGGGTAGAACGGGAACATGTGTTCTTCCATCCATTTGTTGGCTTTCCCGGGCGTCATTTTCCAACCGGAATTGCATGTGGAGACAATTTCTACCAAGTTGGATCCCTTGCCGTTCATCGAATTTTCAAAAGCCTTGCGAATCGCTTTTTTCGCTTTACGAATGGCGGGAACCGATTGTACCGACTGACGGGTGACATACGCCGTACCTTCCAGTTGGGCGGCAATCTCGGTCATCTTCAGCGGATAGCCGTGGATGCTGGCCTCACGCCCGTAGGGGCAGGTAGAGCTGGGCATTCCCAACAGCGTTGTCGGCGCCATTTGTCCGCCGGTCATTCCGTAGATGGCATTGTTGATGAAGATGATGGTGATGTTGTCGCCCCGGTTCAGCGCATGGATGGTTTCGGCCGTACCGATACACGCCAAGTCGCCGTCTCCCTGATAGGTGAACACAAGACGGTCGGGCCACAGGCGCTTGATGGCAGCAGCCAATGCGGGAGCTCTTCCGTGCGCTGCTTCCTGCCAGTCGATGTCCAGATAGTTGTAGATAAACACCGCGCAACCAACCGGAGATATGCCGACTGCTTTTTCTTCCATTCCCATTTCTTCGATTACTTCGGCAATCAATTTATGTACCACGCCGTGACTGCAACCGGGGCAGTAGTGCATGGGAGTATCGTTCATCAGAGTCGGTTTCTTATAAACCAGATTCTCAGGTTTGATTATTTCTTCTTTAGTCATAACTTTAGTTTTTAGTTGACAAGGTTTCAGCCGGCGATCTCCGGTTGCCAAGCCGGCAGTTTTTGCCGTTTGCCTGTTTTCCCATTTTCGCTTGCCTCAGCCTTATCTGTTGGTGAACCGTATAAAAAATTCCATCAGTTTGACAAATATTGCCGCACCGCATACGTAGATAAACAGTTTGAAGTCGTCTTTGGCGACGAAATAAATGATAACCGCCGCTACAGCCAATATCATAAACACAATGTTCAGTACGTTTCTTATTTTATCGGGATTCATTTTTATTTGTAATTTAACGATTGGCGGTTTGGTGATGTAATAAGCAGTGATTCCCGTTTGCGGTATTCTCTACCTTTATATATAATCACTAAACCGTTCATCAAATTAATTTTTCTTCCAAAGCTTTTACTATTTCGTCCGGGTCGGGGACAATACCTCCGAGGCGACCGAAGTGTTCTACCTTCACTTTTCCGTCTACTGCCAAACGAACGTCTTCGATCATTTGTCCGGCATTCAACTCGGTGACAAGTATTCCTTTCACTTTGCCGACATACGATGCTATCGCTTCTTTGGGGAACGGCCACAATGTGATGGGGCGGAGGATTCCTACCTTGATGCCCTTTTCGCGGGCTGTTTCCATCGCTTTCTGACCGATGCGCGCCATCGACCCGAATGCTACGAGCAGATATTCGGCGTCGTCGCAATTGATTTCTTCATAACGGACTTCGTTTTCTTCAATTACACGATATTTTGCCTGGAAGCGCAGGTTGTTCACTTCCATTGTTTCCGATTTCAATTCCAGCGAAGTGATGATGTTGGGCTTGCGGTTTTTCGTTTTTCCGGTAGTGGCCCATGGGCATTGTTCGATGACTTCGGCGTCTGTCCGGCGCGGCTTTTGAGGAGGAAGAACCACTTTCTCCATCATCTGCCCGATAACGCCGTCGGCGAGAATCATCACCGGATTGCGGTATTTAAAGGCCAAGTCGAAACCCAGCGATACGAAGTCCGCCATTTCCTGTACCGATGCCGGAGCAAGGGCAATGAGCCGGTAGTCGCCATGACCGCCGCCTTTCACCGTTTGAAAATAGTCTGCCTGGCTCGGTTGGATGGTTCCCAAACCGGGACCGCCGCGCATGACGTTGACGATCACACAGGGCAATTCCGCGCCGGCGATGTACGAAATACCTTCTTGTTTCAGGCTGATGCCGGGACTTGAGGAAGAAGTAAGCACTTTTTTACCGCTTCCCGCACCTCCATATACCATATTAATAGCTGCCACTTCACTTTCGGCCTGAAGAACAACCATGCCGGTAGTCTCCCAAGGTTTCAGTTCCGCCAGTGTTTCCAATATCTCCGACTGCGGAGTAATAGGGTAACCGAAGTAACCGTCCGCACCGCATCGGATGGCTGCATGGGCGATGGCTTCGTTACCTTTCATTAATACAACTTCTTCTGCCATAATATTAAATTGTTTACTGATCTACTTTCACTTTATACACCGAGATACATCCGTCGGGACAAACGGTTGCGCACGAAGAGCATCCGTTACAAGTGTCTTCTTTCATTTGAAAGGCATAGTTGTAGCCTTTCATGTTTACCTCTTTGTTGAGGGCGATTACATCGAGCGGACAGGCTATCACGCACAGGCTGCATCCTTTGCAGCGCTCCGTGTCGACTACGATTGCTCCTTTAATTTTTGCCATAATCTTTTATTTTATTACGTTATCGTTATAATAAGTATTTATTGATTATACATATCTTTATGGAAGAACTCCAGGATACTGATCACCATCGCTCTGGCTTGCAAGGCAGGACTTTCGGGATTGAGCTCGATGGCGTACTGGTAATTATCCAAAGCCTGTTTCCAATCTTCTTTCTTCCGGTAGGCGTTCCCCCGCAGATAGTAGAAAACTTCTTTTTCCTTATTGGCGGAGGAGTCTTGAAGAAGCAGATCCAGTTGCTCAATCGCTTTATCCACCTCTCCCTGATTGATAAGCTCTTTCAGTTTATTTATTTGCTCCATTTTATTCGTCTTTCAGGGTTCTCATTCGCAAAGATAGTTTTTATTTGGATAAACAGACTAAAGTGGAGGTTTTTTTTGCTGTAATCGGTCTTAAAAAACATCTTTACTTTCAAAAAGACATATTTTATAATCTTGTTGTACAGTATATTGGATCTTCAATGCTTCTGTCAACGCCGACTTTGTCGGCATTCTTCTTTTCTTTTTTGCTTGTGTCGTAATTGAATGGCAAAAGCCCGATTCCTTCAATCTAAATGTTTATGGATTCGGGGGAAAGAACGGAAGTTTTCACAGTTGCTTTTTTTATTATGCAATATTTTAAGGAGTTTTATTGGATTTAATTATAAATATTGTATTTTTGTACTCAATACAATTTTTTTGAATCCGATTTATGAAGAATGCAATACTTGGTATTTGGAACTTTTATTTGGAAGGGTTCCGCAGCATGACATTGGGACGTACTTTATGGCTTATTATTTTAATTAAGCTGTTTGTCATGTTTTTTATTCTCAAAATTTTCTTTTTCCCTAATTTCTTAAGCAGTCAGCCTACCGATGCCGCTAAAGGCAATTATGTGGGCAATGAGCTTATCGAACGAGCTTTTCCTGTAGAGAACGCAGATTTTTAACTTTTAAATTAGAATAAAATTATGATTGAAAGTATTGACACCTCGCTGATTGATTGGTCGAGAGCCCAATTTGCGATGACGGCCATGTATCATTGGGTTTTTGTTCCTCTTACCCTCGGATTGGCAGTGGTAATGGGGGTTATGGAAACACTTTATTACAAAACCGGGAATGAGTTTTGGAAACGGACAGCTAAATTCTGGATGAAGCTTTTTGGCATTAATTTTGCTATCGGCGTGGCGACCGGATTAATTCTGGAGTTTGAATTCGGAACCAACTGGAGTAATTATTCGTGGTTTGTAGGTGATATATTTGGTGCGCCGTTGGCCATCGAGGGCATTCTGGCCTTTTTTATGGAAGCAACGTTTATTGCCGTCATGTTCTTCGGATGGGATAAAGTCAGCAAACGTTTTCATCTGGCTTCAACATGGCTTACAGGATTGGGAGCGACGATTTCAGCCTGGTGGATATTGGTAGCGAATGCATGGATGCAACATCCGGTGGGAATGGAATTCAATCCGGATACGGTACGTAATGAGATGGTTGATTTCTGGGCGGTTGCCACATCTCCGGTAGCAGTCAACAAGTTTTTTCATACCGTGCTTTCCGGCTGGGTGTTGGGAGCGGTATTCGTTGTTGGAGTGAGTTGTTGGTATTTGCTCAAGAAACGTAATCAGGAGTTTGCTCTTGCAAGTATAAAAATAGGCGCTATCTTTGGCTTGGTGGCTTCATTGCTGGCAGTATGGACAGGCGATGGCTCGGGTTATCAAATCGCTCAGACGCAACCGATGAAACTGGCTGCCGTAGAAGGTTTATATAAGGGTGGGAGCAACGCCGGTCTGGTTGCGGTAGGTGCGTTAAACCCGGACAAGAAAACATATGATGATGGTAAGGAACCTTTTTTGTTCCGTATAGAAATCCCCAATATGCTTTCTTTCCTGGCCGAACGGGATGCTAATGCGTTTGTTCCCGGAATCTCGGATATCATTGAGGGAGGATACCGGCAGAAAGACGGTACGACGGCCATTTCGGCTAAAGAGAAAATAGAGAGAGGAAGAAGTGCCATCAGTGCATTGGCGGCATATCGCATGGCTAAAAAAGCAGGCAATGAAGCAGATGCGCAAGCTGCTTTTGCGGTATTGAAAGAAAATATACCTTATTTCGGTTATGGATATATTAAAGATGTGAATGATCTGGTTCCGAATGTTCCGCTAAACTTTTACGCATTTCGTGTAATGGTAATGCTGGGCGGATATTTTATCTTATTTTTTATTGTAATCTTGTTTTTGATTTATAAGAAAGATTTGACGAAAATCCGCTGGATGCATTGGGTCGCTCTGTTTACTATTCCCTTGGGATATATTGCCGGACAAGCCGGATGGGTGGTGGCAGAATGCGGACGTCAGCCATGGGCTATCCGGGATATGTTGCCCACAACGGCAGCTATATCGAAACTGGATGTCGGATCTGTGCAAACTACATTCTTTATATTCTTGGGGCTATTTACGGTAATGCTGATTGCCGGTATCGGTATCATGATACAGGCTATTAAAAAAGGACCGGAGACAGCTAATCATTAATTCTAACCGTTAATCGTTGCAGTTATGTATATATTTTTACAACAATATTGGTGGCTGGTCGTATCCTTGCTCGGCGCCATTCTTGTATTCTTGATGTTTGTGCAAGGAGGAAATTCTTTGTTGTTTTGTTTGGGTAAAACTGAGAAACACCGTAAGATGATGGTCAACTCTACCGGCCGTAAATGGGAATTCACATTTACTACATTGGTAACTTTCGGGGGCGCTTTTTTCGCTTCTTTCCCGTTGTTCTACAGCACCAGCTTCGGCGGCGCATATTGGCTTTGGATGATCATTCTTTTCAGTTTTGTATTGCAGGCTGTCAGCTATGAGTTTCAAAGCAAAGCCGGAAACTTATTGGGCAAAAAAACTTATCAGACATTTTTGGTTCTTAATGGAGTAGTAGGACCCGTATTGTTGGGAGGCGCTGTTGCGACATTCTTTACAGGTTCCAACTTCTTTATCAATAAAGGAAATATGACGGATACGCTGATGCCCGTTATCAGCCAATGGGGAAATGGATGGCATGGACTGGACGCATTGGCCGATATTTGGAACGTGGTCTTAGGTGTGGCTGTTTTCTTTCTGGCTCGTGTGCTGGGCGCTCTTTACTTTATAAACAACATTGCCGACAAGGAATTGACGGATAAATGCCGCCGTGCGGTATTGAACAACGCGTTGTTCTTTCTTGTGTTTTTCCTTGCGTTTGTCATTCGTACTTTAGTTTCAGATGGTTTTGCCGTTAACCCCGATACGCAGGAAATATACATGCAGCCCTATAAATACTTTATCAATTTTATCGAAATGCCTGTTGTGCTGTTATTGTTCCTTGCCGGAGTCGTGCTTGTGCTTTTCGGAATAGGTAAAACAATATTGAAAAAGACGTTCGACAAGGGAATCTGGTTTGCAGGAGTCGGTACCGTGTTGACTGTACTTGCTCTATTGTTGGTTGCAGGCTATAACAATACGGCATATTATCCTTCGAACCTCGATTTGCAAAGCTCGCTGACATTGTCTAACAGCTGCTCCAGCGAATTTACGTTAAAGGTAATGGCCTACGTGTCCATTTTGGTTCCTTTTGTGATTGCCTATATTTTCTATGCTTGGCGAAGCATCGATCGTCATAAGATTACTGAGGAAGAGATGGATCAAGGCGGGCATTCGTATTGATCATCCGTATATTTATTCTTAAACAATAAAGGTAGAACTGTTCTTAAAAAAGAGACCGGTTCTACTTTTATTTATTGAATTTCCATTCTAAGTCTGTTTCTGCCTTCTTTATTCATTTTTAAACACATCTTTTCATTACTTTAGGTAATAACAAAGTCCCGGCTTGTGAAAGTCTGGGCTTTGTACATACTCATTTTGTTTCTTATACAATAATATTTACTATATTTGCAAACAATCATATAATATTTATGGAAACTGCATGTATCGGCAGAAAATCAAAGTGCAACGCAAAAAGAAATAGCGGCACATATAGGAAAATCAGAACGAACGGTAAAGACCATGCCCGTAAAATTATCTGAACAAGGCATTATTGAACGCAAAAGTGGTCGTCGCAATGGTTATTGGGAGATTAAAAACAACTACATTTCCGTTTATGGCAGAACATAAAGAGCAATATAAGAAATCAATTCGCTTCTTCAACGACCGAGAAGTGCGTGCAGTGTGGGATGAGGAACAAAGCCGTTGGTGGTTTTCGGCAACAGACATTGTGCGAGCTATTAATGACGAGCCGGACTATATCAAAGCTGGTAATTATTGGCGTTGGCTAAAACGTAAGTTGAAACAAGACGGCATTGAACTCGTGAGTGCCACTCACGGCTTCAAGTTTGAGGCTCCTGATGGTAAGTTGCGTGTGGCAGATGTTCTTGATAGTGAGGGCGTGGCTTTATTGGCAAAGCACTATCCCAATAATCGAGCTAATGAATTTCTTGATTGGTTTACCTATAGCGATAACACCATCGATGGGCAGAGCAAGAAAAAAGCCTATCAACTCTTTGAGAGTGGGCTATTCAAAACGGCAGAACCTGGAAGCGTTAAGTGTCTGCAACAAATCCATGCCTATCTCTTTGGCGGTTTGTACGACTTTGCAGGGCAAATCCGTACTAAGAATATTTCAAAAGGAGGTTTTACTTTCGCTAATTGTATGCACTTCCCGGCTACACTGCAAACGATTGAAAGAATGCCAGAAACTACCTTTGATGAGATTATGGATAAGTACGTAGAAATGAATGCAGTCCACCCTTTTATGGAAGGCAATGGTCGCAGCACTCGCATTTGGCTTGACCTCATGCTGAAACGTTCGCTCAAGCGTTGTGTTGATTGGAGCAAGATAGATAAAAACGATTACCTAAATGCTATGCGTGAGAGTGTTGCGGATAGTCAATATATCAAAGCATTAGTGAAACCTGCATTGACTTCTAAGATTAACGATCGAGAAATGTTTATGAAGGGTATTGACTATTCTTATTATTATGAACAAAATGATTAATATATATTATGGCAATACTACTCAAATTGAAGAAACATCTTTGTATCATACGAGTGTAAATTGTTGATAATCAGTGTAGCGTATTTTTGAAGAAGAAATTTATGCTTGCAGTTACAAGATGAAATAAAATTTGCGAAAGATCACGAACAGTTTGTTCGAAGAAACAACCTTTTGATTTGTGACGTTCAATGATATCTTCCCGCAGCAGAGAAAAAAACAGAGGGGGCGGCGGATGCAGAAAAAGGCGGCGGGCTCTGAAAAAAAGCCCGCGGGCTTTGAAATCAAACACGGCGGGCTTTGAAAAAAAGGCGGCGGGCTTTGGAAACAGACACGGCGGGCTTTGTGATGAAACTCCGCAGGCTTCGGAAGCAGGTACTCTGCCGGTCATGTCCGAAAGCTTACCCGTCAGCCGATGTGCGTGTGTGGTTTCACCGAAAGCTTACTTGCTACCCGGTCTGCGTGTATGGTTTCACCAAAAGTTTACCCGTCACCCGGAGTTGTGTCCTGTACGGCTTCGATGTGCCGTTCCATCTCTTCAACCGAACTTATCACCACACCGGATTTATTTCCGAGCAGTTTCGACGTTCCGGAACGTTCTGCAAACAGAGCTTCTCCGAACCCGGACGAATCCGGACGGAGCTTCTTATAAAACGTTTACTTGTATTCTCGTAGTAATAATAAATTACCATTATGAGTGGTGTTGTTTCAGCCTGATTGAAGAAGCATTCCGGAGATTTTTCAGGTTTTTGAAAACGCCAAAACGCCAAAAAGCCACTATGTCCCCTTTTTTTTGCCACTTTTCATGGAGATGGTGGGTTATATTACTAGTTATCAATCTGTTTGCTCGGTTTTTGATTCTTGTATATACGCTGTTTCTCAGGCGGTCGGTGCAGTTACTTCGTATGCCTTTTTTGTGCTAAAACAGGATGGATGACGGCTAAAACAATTCCTTTATATGTCAGGATTATTCAAAGAAATGGCCGACTTCTCTCGGCCTATGAATATGAAAGGGAGTAACAATCGGCGGTGTTCGTAGCAGCGGGTATAGGTTGTATCCCATATTCGGAGCTACATCTCATCTTCGGAGCTATATCTCATGCTTGAAGCGACACCTCATGTCCGGAACTACATCTTATGTCTGAAGCAACCTTAGGTCTTCTTCTTGTTTTTTCACGATACATTCGCCGGCTGGTTTGGGAATATTTTTAAACAATTATTCCAGGAAAATAGAGACTGTATCCCGACCGTATTCTCCTCCCCGATAACCTTTCGACCTGTTTTCATCGTTTGTAAAACAGTCATATAGGCGTTTTGGCGTTTTCCAAAATGTGCTTTCAGCAGGCAGTTTGTTCGCCCTTTTAGTAATTAACTTATTGATACACAACGGAAATACTTATTTTAAACTCGCTCTCCTACAAGCTTCTACCGCTAAATTGGGGCAAAAAAACGAGTAAAACGGTTTTTTCGGGATAGCATCTCAGGCAGGCCTTGAAAGAGGCTTTGAAGAGGCCGGAACGAGGACTTTTTAACTCTTGCTTTTAAAGAAAATATTTAACTTTTTCCCTTCCCGGATGAGAAGTAGGGAATGCCGTCATTTACCCGAATTTTCTTTGGTAACTAATTGGCTATATTTACTTTCGGTTACATATCAACCAATACATCAGTTTCCCGAATTCTTTTAAAAGATTACGAAAGTACCGAAAAGGTTGGAGAGTGCTTGCCGGAAGTAGGGGATAATATTGAAAATCAAATTATACCTCCCATTTTGCTTGTTTATAACAAAATTCAGCTTTTCGCTAAAAATAATAGAGGTTAAAATTGTATTATACTAAATAAAGTTATATATTTACCGCAAAGTTACTCGTTATTCTTTTTCTACCGCACTGAAGAAAGTAACCCAATTCCATGAAATTATTTTGCTCCATATTGTTATTATGGGTGCTTGGATTGTACAGCACCCTCTATGCCCGGTATACCGAAAATAGTCATTTACTGCAACAGGTAGATACTCTCTCCTCTGTAGGTACAGGAGAGGTCGTGGTTGACCCTATATATAATTCTCGTAGTCAGTTGTCTATATGTAAATTTCAGTCTTCTGTCAAGGTTGCGCTGAAGACCAACCTGCTTTACGATGCACTGCTCGTGCCTAATCTGGGCGCAGAACTCTATACGGACAAAAATATTTCCGTATCCTTCACCTGAATGTATGCTTGGTGGAAGACCGACCGCCGGCATTACTATTGGCGTACTTACGGTGGTGAGTTGGAAGTGCGCAAATGGTTTGGTACGAAAGCCGCGCAAAGACTCAACGGACACCATGCGGGCATCTATGCCGGCTGTATCACCTACGACTTCGAACTGGGAGGGCGAGGATACCTTTCCGACCGCTGGTCGCGTCACTACGGGCTTTCTTACGGTTACTCCTGGCGCATTGCTCCTCACCTTAATTTGGATTGCTCTATCGGTATCGGCTATCTGACCGGACGCTATAAAGAATATCTCCCCATGGACGGCTGTTACGTATGGCAGGCCACTAAGAACAATCGTTGGATAGGTCCTACTAAGGCCGAAGTCTCACTCGTTTGGCTCATCACGCAGCATGTACGTAGCCGAAAAGTGCAAGGAGGGTTCCTATGAAAACAACTGTGCCACATACCGCGCTTGCGTTCATCGCTACGCTGATGCTCTTCCTCTTTGCCTCCTGCGAGCACAAAGACCTCTGTTACCGGCATCCCCACGTGCAGAATGTGCTTCTGGTATTCGATTGGCGGCACATCAGCAACGTGCCCGGAGCCATGCGCGTTTTCTTTTATCCGGTAAACAACAGTCGCCGTACCGCACCCTACGTCTTTGACATCTCTTCCGCGACAGCTGCCGAAGGTACCGAGATCCTCGTCGAGGAGGGCATTTACCACGTGGTGAGCTTCAACATAGATACCGAGAATATTCTGTACAGAAACGAAAATATCCTTTCCGAGTTTGAGGTCTATACCCAAGAACGTATGCTCACGCTTAATGCCCGGAAAGATAATAGAGTCGTGACCCGCAGTCTGCCGCTGGTAGGCACACCCGACTGGATGTGCCGTGCGTCGTCGGAAGAGGTGCGTATAGGGCATGCGCAGGATGAAGGCCCGGTGCGGATAGTGCTCACTCCGCGTCCGGCAGTGTCGAAGTTTATCTGTGAGATACGCGGCGTCAAAAACCTGCAATACGTTAAAAGCGTCGTAGGTACTCTCTCCGGCGTGGCAGGCTCACTATTCATGGGTACGGGGATGCTTCCTACAGTATCTTCCATCGTACATTTCGATATGCAAATCAAAGACAATCTGTTGACCGGAGATTTCCTCCTGTTCGGGCTTCATTCCCCACTAATGGAAGCTGATAAAAATATACTCACACTTTATTTCAGAACCGAAGTCGGAGTCCGTTCCGTATCGTTCGATGTGAGTGATCGTATAGAGATAGAAGAAGACAAGGGTCAATACTTCATCAAGGCAAACGTCATCATTGATGCGGACATAGATCTCCCATCGCCCATCGTGTCCGATGAAGGTGGAATAGCGGTGGATGCCGAGGAATGGGATGCGATATATATAGATATTGATATGAATATATGATAGTGTTTTTTATAAATATATTTTGTAATTTTAAATTGAGGGAAAATATGAAAAAGATGTATTATTTTGCTGCTGCGGCATTATTGCTGATGGCAAGTTGCTCCAATGACGAAATTGTTGAGCAAAGTAAGGGAGAAAAGATAGCGTTTAATGTGCTTTCTGACAATGCCAAAACTCGTGCTACCCCGATTACTTCGACTAATCTGACGTCTGCAGATTTCAAGGTTTGGGGCTTTACCACGCCCGGTAACGTGAAGTATATAAAAGGTGTCCCGATTCATTATGCCGGCGACAAGTGGGATTATAAAAATGCATCGGATGTTTCTTATTGGCCTTCGTCGGCTCTGGACATTTATGCTGTCAGCCCGGCTACGCATGACAATCTTGCTCCGGGCTTTCTTACAAGTTCTGCTTTGAATTTTACTTATGAATCGCCGGAGGATAATGCGAAACAGGCGGACGTGATGTACGCCTCGAATAAAGGGGTTTCTAAGTCTGATGGTTCTATGGTGTCTTTGGTTTTCAAGCACGCATTGTCTCAAATCGTTTTTAAAGGAAAGGCGGGTACCACTATGGCCGTGAGAATAAAAAGCATCAAAGTGCATAATCTTAAAAAGAGCGGTAAGTTTACTTTTCCCAATGGTACAACCGGATCCGCGTCTGAAGCAGGATCTTGGACGCTTAGCGGGGATGCTGATGCAGACTATGTTGTAGGTACAGTCAAAACCTCCGGTCAGGACCACGTTATGATTAATGGGGCTTCAGTAACTGATCTAACAGCACCTGACGGAGCTTTACTGATTTTACCTCAAACAGCAACGGCATGGACAACCAACGAAAACACTGCAGTTCCTATTACTACAGCTGAAACTAACAATCACTGCTATCTTGAAATAGATATGAAGTTAACTCAGAGCGGTGTGTTTTTGATAGGCAATGAAAGTACTTACGGCAAGGTGTATGTTCCGTTTGGAGGGACCGCTTGGGAACCGGGTAAGAAATATATCTATACACTTAACTTCGGGGGTGGATATGATGCTGACGGTAAGGTCATATTGAGTCCGATGAAGTTCACTCCCACAGTTGAAGATTGGACTGATTCTCCATCCGATATAACATTGCCGCCGGCTCCTTGATGAGGTGAATACGCTCTCAATAGCTTGGACCTGATCATTCGCAACCTATTTTCATAAGGGTGCGCTAAAAAGAATTGAACCCCAAAAGTTAGACAGAAAACTTTTGGGGTTCAATTCTTTTGTTGGTGCAAGAAGCGAAAGATTGAAATCCGATGATAAAACTTTAGTCCGGTATGTTATCTAAAAAGTGATATAACTGTCAGGTGATTTCATTCGATAAAAAAGACATTCCAATGGGTAAAATTGATAGCATTTGACGAAATGAGTTATGGTTTGTTTAAGGTAAATTTGCATTTACAGAGATTACTGATACTTTTGCGTTTAACAATTGCTTAGCAATCACCGATTTTAATAGGTACTGATTTTAAATATAAAATTCATTTATTATGGGATTCTTTAAAAATCTACGTTCAAAAGGAGACACTTACGATGGTCAAGGCGATGAACGGAAAGGTTTTATCGACAATGTCTTTGTGAATTTGGAAAAGGGTTGCATAGTTCATCGGCATCCTTACGACAATCTGTCGACGCATGCAAAAGTCACTGTACAAGAAGGTCAGCAGATGGTATTCATGTCGGAAGGAATGTACTCCAATTTGTTTATGCCGGGCGGACATACATTGTCTACCAATAATATTCCTTTTCTTGAGAAGATAGTAAACATACCGTATGGCGGTCAGAGTTGTTTCAAAACATCGCTCTATATAGTGAGTACCACACGTCAACGTTTGGCCGGCGATGATGCCGGTTGGGGTGTAGGACTGACCATTCGCGATTATTCGTTAAGTGATGAAGGTGTTACTATCAAAGTGGGGGCTTTCGGGAGTTATGAGTTTCGTATCACCAACGCCATTGCTTTCATACGCGAGTATATGGGTACTCAACACGATATCTACCTGAATGATTTTTGCGCAGAGTTCAATTCTGCTGTATCGCAGCGTGTCACTGCGGCTATCAGCCGTTATTTCAGCAAGAATAAAGTAGGTATCACCGAAGTCAATAACTACCTTTTCGAGTTGGCGGAATTTGCTCGCCGTGAACTGAATGAGTATTTGGAAGACTATGGTCTTGAACTTACTAAATTTGATGTAGACAGCGTCAATCCTCATGAGGACGATCCTAATTACCGGCAGCTGATGCAGGCCCAGAGTGATGCCGGAACGATGGATCTTGAGAGTCGTGCCCTTGCCCGCAAACGCCAACGAGAAGGATATTCTTACCAGCAGGAACGTCAGCTCGATGTGATGGAGACTGCAGCAGGAAACGAAGGAATGGCGGGCACAATGATAGGTGCCGGCATGGGGCTTGGTATGGGAGTAGGTATTGGTGGCACTATGGGCGCACAAATGGGAAATATAGCTCAAGAAGGCATGCGGCCTGCTACAGCCGCACCACCGCCACCGGTCACCTCTGTTCAAATATATGTGTATCTGAACAATCAACAGGCAGGTCCTTATGATATGCCCATTTTGCAACAGCTGGTTATCCGGGGAGTACTCACTCGCCAGACACTGGTATGGAAAGAGGGTATGCCGGCATGGGCTACAGCAGAAACCGTACCCGAACTGCAGAGCCTATTTGCTTCGGTCCCGCCTCCTGTACCACCGGTTCCTCCTGTTCCACCGACAATGTAGCGTACTATGAAAAGTGATAATATTTTTTATGGTTGGCTTACGCCCCTTTTGGCATTTGGTATAACGTTATCGGGCTTCATCCTTTTGAAACCCGATGAGCCTACAGCCGTGTATTGGATTAATATGGTTTGGCTTTTTTTCCTCGAAGGGCTCTTCTTCGTATGGTTGCGTTGGGGGCATGCAGAAGTGAAAAAGGTAAATAATCAAACCCCGTATTTCCGCATATTTCTTGGAGTGAGTACTTTATATTATATTGCTGCGGGAGTATTGTGGATGGTCTACTATTTCTTCGTCGGCACCCATCCGGGTAGGAAACTGATGTGCATACATTTCGATTTGCCCGAGATACTCGATGCTTTTCCCGAGATGTCAGTGCGACTTTACCTCTTCGGTATTCTTGTCCTCACAGTGCTATGGGTAGTGGTGGCCTCAATAGTAGGTAGGCGGGATGCAGCTTACAACACACAGCAGACTCAACTGGAAAATGACACCAACGATATACGTCTCTTGGTTCAAGAGTTGAAAGACATGGCCGCTACTTATCAATGTTCCGATACCGAACGGGCATGGCGTGCCCTAATCCGTGACGCCGAGAGTGTGTTGCCGTCGCAAATCACAGCGCATAAGCCTGCATTTATGGCAAGAGCTCAAAAACTTATCAATACACCTACTGAAACAAAAACAATATATGGCACAACTAAAGATAAACAGATGTAAGGTTTGCACAAAAACCTTACCGATGGGCGTAAGTAAATGCTCGAAATGTGGCACTGAACATCAATTCGTGCCTGAAGTAGTGAATCCCCTTCGCTTTTCTCCCAAACAGGCCGAGGAGTATAAGGCTATATTTGAAAATCAAACCAAAGCCGACCCTAACGACACCAACTCGCTCTTTGGGATGGGCTTGGTATATCTTGGTCTGCAGAATTATGAACTTGCCAATCGCAATTTTCAGCAGGCGGTAGATCAGACTCCGGATGATCCTGACGTGTATTATTACTATGCCCTGTCACTCTTTGCTCATCGGTCGCCTACATTGCTTACGGCCCTTGAAGCCGAGCGCATAGAGATGTGGTTGCATACAGCCATCAAGATACAGGCCAAGCGTAAGTATCTTATCCTTGAGATGATCCTGTTGCAGGGCGCATTCAAAGGAAAAGGCAAAGCGGTGCCGGCAGGCAAACCGGAGCCTGAAGAATTGCTGAAGCAAGCGCTTGCAACGGTCCGGGAGGAAGATGAACTGTACGAGATAGAGCAGCACGTCACCATTACCGATGAGCGTAACCGGGAATTTTTGTCAGAACTCCGTGGCGAGAATAAAAATTTTCGCGTCAAGTGCGATGCACTGGAAGTAAGTCTTGCGGCCTATGCTTCGCTATGCGATTACCCCAAAGGCGCTTCAGACAGTGTTTCAAGCGAGGATGGAGTGACCCGATTACTTGATACAACGGAGCGCAAGCGATTTTTTGAAGGAATCTACATGCCCGAAAGACCGCAATTGCGGTCAAAGGATTCCTATCTCAGACCAATATGGAAATCAGTAAAGACGTTGGTTATTGCCGGTGTGGCGTGGTTTATATTACTAATTGTCATAGCTATACTTGGATGGATGCCTGATCATAAAATTCATCGCGAAAGTCCTGAAGTTTATGTAGAAAAGAGATTCCCTGATCTTAGCAATATGCGCAAGAAAGAGAAAATAGAGGAAGTAAAGGCGGCATTTGCAAAGGATGTGGAGAAAGACAGTGCTTTCCGCGCTGACAATGTGATAGTGCAGTGGAATTATTCCATGCCCGGAAAGCGCAAGTCGGTGAATTCATGGGGAGCACCTACGGAGGAGGAAATAGCGGCCCTTCCTGCTGAGGCATACGATATAGAGCTGCATGCCATTGCAAGTGGCTGGAGGATGTGGGCTACTATTCTTCTGATATTGGCTGCACCGGCATATTGGATTATTGCTACCCTAGTTGCATTCCGTAAGTGTGCCAAATCGCGTGCTGCCACTTCGCATCAGAACCATTTGTTGAAACAGGCATATAAGGATGCGGTGGAGAGTTATAAAAACCGTCCGACTGTAGAAGATTATAAGCGTTTTTGCCAGCTTTTTGTGGGGCCTAACGCCGGGCTGGTCGCACAAGGTGACGCTGTAAGCACAGCGCTGCGACAAGCCGGAATTTCGGAGAGCGATGTCACCAAAGGTAAGGTATATTTCTTCAACTGCTTCTTTGACTGTACAGCAGACGGTATAGAGACAGACAACCCTGAGGTGGTATTGCGCCATATGGGACTTAACGTGGCAGTAGCGATGCCCGATCAGGTGCTTTATATGACCGGTATTTGGGATACTACGTCAGACACTCTCCCAAGCTTTGAAATCTCCGGTATCATGTACAGCCAGATAGCTGTATTTCAAAAGACCGCCGACCAGATTATTATTAAGTCGACCACCGGTTCCGAGTTGGCTCCTATCACCACTAACTGGGGGGATTTGCCCGGTTTGTTCCAATATCAGGCCATAGAGTCGGGTGATGTGCTTACTTATAGTCGGACACGTACCACGGATCGGGACGAGTTTTATAAGTCGTTGGTTGACATGCACGGACGTTATAACAAACAATAATCCCGATGCACGAATGCGTTTTGCACATGTTACCACTAAAACTACATAATCATGACAGAAGAACTTAAAAACAAAAGAGCATGGTCGATGCTTGATGAGGCTCTGTTTACATCTTCGCATGTAAAGGCCGAGGATGTTGATGCGGGGGAAACTGATTGGGATAACGTGTACCCCACTTCGGCAGAAGAAACCGACCGTATGGAAGAATTGCTCAACAAGGCAGCAAAGGCGGCCGACGATCCAAATGAAACTAATTTCCGACGTCGGATGGAAGAGTTGCGTGATGTGGTGAGCTGGTCGCGTAAACGTCATCGTACATGGAAGTGGCAACTTATTCTTGGGTCGCTCATAGCCACGGCTGTATTCTGGTACTACAAAGGTGAGAATGAAAGTGATCAAAAGAAGGCCGAGGCACTGGTATCTCAAGTGAAAGCATGGGCGGAGCGCGATACAATCGTTCCCTTCGAAAATGTACCCATGGATGTGAATTACAGTCAGAAATACATTTCAGCCAATTTGTGGCAACTTAATGAGTTGGCACGCTGCAAGCGTAATATCGCAAGTTACGAAAAATCAGTTAAGGATTATGCCTATAAAGCAGATACGGCTAAGACCGAGGAGAAGAAAAAACTGTATAGAAATAGTATGGACGAGGCCACTCAGAAAGTTGCTGACTATCGAAAGGAATACAGAAAATTTGAGGAAATGAAATTTGCAGATATTAAAGAGACGGCCCTTGAAGAGGTGAAAGGAAGAGCCGACCGCCAAGCAAACACTGCCCGCAGCACATTTCTGTGGTTGTTGTTTTTGGTCATTCTGATTCCTTTATATGTGATTACGGGCTACTCCTATGGATATGTCATGAGTTGTCATCGTCGTCAGGCCAATGTTCTCGACAAGATACAGCGCTGGGGATTTGCCGTTGCGGCATTCTTCTTCGGTACAGGTTTTGCCATGTCGCTTATACCCGATGATGTGATAAGAGTAAAATGGTCGGATGGTCGCGAAGAAACGCGTGCAGAATCTAATCCGGCTAATTTTATCATCATTGCCTTGAAAATAGGGCTGATGATAGTCGGAGCGTTTATTTTCAGTTTCATATCTGTGTTGATTATGACCGTTGAAACTGTTACCGGACTGAAGCGCAACTTCAATTGGCAACCGTTGCTGAATAAAATAAAGAAAGAACAAACATCTTAATATAATACATCATGAGTTTAATGAATAATGGATTTTCCCGTTTCCTGCTTTCGGGATTCGGTACCGGCACCGCTGCCGGAAAAGCTTTGGGCATTACCATCTTTATTTGTTTGTTGGGGGTATTTGTTGTTTGGTGGATTATTAAGTTTATCATTGATATGGTACACAAGAACCAAACAGGTGGGGCACCGGATTTCAAGGAAGGCCCTTATGTTGTAAAGCTCGATTCTGTCGGTCCTACTCCCGATCTCCTGTTTAATGAATTATGTGAAATTAACGGCTTTCGTCCAAGCTTGGTGAAAAAACTGATGGATAAGGCTCCGGTGAATATTGCCTATGGATGTAGCAAGCAAAAAGCCGATGACTTCGTTGTGGTACTTGAAGACAAAGGCGCCAAAGTGAGCATTTCGCGTAAGTAGCTTTAAGCTTGTTGATTTTCGGCAGTTTTATGTCTGTTCTTTTCTTTATAAGCCCCGGGAGTCAGTCCTGTTACTTTATAGAAAGAGCGCCGAAACGTTGAAATGCTGTTGAATCCACTTTTTACGGCAATATAGTCAAGGGTATACTCAGAGTGTTCAATCATCATGGGTATACTCTTTTTGTTGATGCGAAGATCATTAATATAGTCGTAGAATGGTTTCCCAACTACATTCGTAAGATAGTTGCTCAAATAAGACCGGTTTGTGGAAAGACGCTTGGCCAGACTTTCAAGCATCAAATCGGGATCGAGATACAATTCCTCCTCTTCAACTATCCTTTCCATTTCTCCGGCAAAAGTGTAATTTATTTTGTGCTTGTCAACCAGTTCGTCGCGAATATTCTGTATTTCTAGGTCCTGACCTTTCATCTGTAACAGCGATTTGCAATGTATATACACAAAATGCCATATGGCGATGGAAAATATATAATACAGACAGTCGGCTATTGGCAAATTAATCCATGATATAAACACCCACGAAAGCAGCCCTCCGATGATGAACCAATATAGTTTTTTTAACCATGATATGTCTATGTTGTCTAAATTTGAATAATGGTTGTGCAGATACTTAAGGTACTTCAATGCATGTCGGTAACTGCTAATGGTGATGTAGATTCCGAAACATACTAAAAAGCCAATTATGGGATATATGATCCAATTTCTTTTGAAATAGAAAAATATAGCAGTATATATGGCGAAAGGGATAGCGGCCATTGTAATGTGTCTGAAAGTAATCCACCCGGGGCGTGTAAGTTCATAGAGCAAGGCCATATAAGTCAGTGCTATCCATCCGTCAATTGCAATTGTGGCATTTAGCATGGTCTGGTTGTACATTCCCGGAAAGGTAAGCAACAAATCTTTGGCACATGATATGGACCAATAGATAAATATCCATCCCAATGTTTTGTGCAGACGCGTGCTTCCCTTTCTTTCTCCGAAGAAGAGCCGGTAGGCGGAAATAGCGAAGTAGGCTGTTGTAAAACCTATTACGAATGCAGTTACACTAGTTTGCATAGAAATTGGCAGGCACAATCTTTATTATATGATTTTCGGTTATTTTCTCTCCAAAGATACTCTATAATTCACGAAAAAAAAGAACAAGGAGCGAAATATTTAAGGCATCTCTTGAATTTCATTCGTTTCCGGTAAATATAAGGTTTAAGATCCGGAATGCTTGAGTCTAAATTGTTATGACATCTGAATGATGATTTCGTTAATGAATGCAATTTATGGATTGCATCGTTGTTGAGAGATATACTCCGATGAAAAATAATCAAAAGCATTCTTTAAAAAAATGCTGAAAAATACTTATCTTTGCGCCGATTTTTGCGATGATAAATCTCTCTAAATATAAGACGAATGATACTAAACTTCATAAAGCAACCTGCCAAACCGCATTATTGCACCATCTTATTTCTTGCCTTGTTCACTTTGTCTCTATTGTTTACCGGCTGTGAGGGCGAAGAGTACGTTGAGACTGAAATCGAACAGGAGAAGCCTGAGGAAACCGAGAGGGGGAAAACGGAAGAAAAGGATGGGAAGAAGGATGAAGAGAATAAGCCCGGCAATACCGATGCTGCGGATCGTCGTGTTTTTGCTCAAGGGGTGACGGTGGAACATGGCTGGCATGATGTGGATAAGCTGAAAAAACCGCAGGACATCATGGCCTGTTGGCTTATCACAGCCTCCAATATGCTTCAGTGGTGGCAAGACAGATATACTGAAGGTGGCAATGAATTGCCCGAAGGTACCCCAAACGGCATAGGCAAAGGTCCATACAAGTCGGCTATATTCGATGACGCCATCACCAAATTTATGGCTCCCGAACGCGGAGGGAATATTACTACCGGTCTGATTTGGTACATCGAAGGTGAGAATGCCGCCTTAGCCAACCATTCATATCCCATGCCCGGTACGGGAGGCTACCTTAAAAACATGCAAGGAGAGCCGGTAGAATACAGTAAGAAATACATTCTCTCTTATGATGATTGGGAGAATATGGCTACAGAGGAAGAGGCATTGCAGATTTTCTCCGAAAACTTGCTCAACCGGCTCAAGATGGGGGCGGCTATGGGGCTCGAAATTAAAACGCATGTAGGCTTGGGAGGAGCGTTGCATGCAATCACTCTTTGGGGTGCGGAAGTAAATAGCAAGAATGAGGTGACGAGTGTATATATCACCGATTCGGACGACTACGAACATCAGCTTGTCCGCTGCCCCATAGAGACTTATGATTTTAAAAGTGAGCTTTATAATGCCAAACAGATCGCGATGAAAATACCCGCCGGAGAAGCTTATGAAGAGGGAGGTACTTGGGCTATATTACGTGTTTTCCACATAGCGCCGCCCAAGTCTGTCCGCTTTTAAAGAGCCGTTCATCTGCTATCTTTGCAAAAAAAAGACATTCAGGCTTTTGAAGAGTGTGTCAGAACTAAAATGACAACTCCGAAAAGTTAGAGATTGTAATTATAACATCTAAAAGGGCCGTATCAAACTCTGTTTTGAGTAATGATACGACCCTTCTTTAGTCTGTTAGGATGTTCAAATTTCAAATTAAAAGTTCATCTTCTTAAAAATTGAGTTTTCACACATTTACATTTGCAGTATTAAATATCCCAATAAAATATAAGTGTATATTTGAAAAGAAGAGTTGCAGTGAACTAACTTTGACACTAGTCTTAAATGACTATAGGCTGAATCAGACTGCAACTCTCTTAATCGGAGAACCTAGCCAGTTAGAATTGTAGGCTCACGACCTAATAAATGTATTAGCTGTTTCTCCTTCATGTTTAATACTGTAAATACAAAGTTATGAATTATTCTCATTTTGTAGGTCTTGATGTAGGAAAAAAAACATTCGATGCATCATTAATGTCCGCGGACGAGAAAGAGTTGTCTCACAAGTCTTTTAATAACACTCCAGAGGGGGTCCAATCTTTATTGAATTGGATAGCTGGTTATCACCTTTCTTTATCTAAACTCTTATTCTGTGCTGAAAACATGGGAAGTTATGTCACAGAATTATCAGTTTCAAGTGTTTCCATGGGATTTTCCCTGACTTTAGTTTGTCCGTTAACCATAAAGAAGTCAATAGGCTTGCAACGAGGAAAAAATGACCGCATTGACGCTAAAAAAATAGCAAACTATGCGGCATTACACTATCGAAAACTGGAACTATACAAATTGCCTGACGAAGACTTGGTGAGACTGCGAGGATGGATTATTGTACGTGACAATCTGGTCAAGCAAAAAGTATCAAGCATAAAGTTATTGGAAACATTCTCCCACATGGTTAAGTTGGCTGATGTGACAGAATCCATTGCTTTTTTGGAAGAACAGCTCAAGTCGATAAAGGAAAAGATCCTGAAGGTGGAAGAAGCTATGGAGCAACTAATAGCCGCCAGTAGTTCTCTTTATACAAACTACTTGCTATTAAGAAGTATAAAAGGTATAGGAATCATCAATGCCATTGTATTACTGTGTGTTACTGAGAATTTTCAAAGATTTGACAACCCGAGGAAATTTGCCTGCTATTGTGGAGTTGCCCCATTTGAACATACTTCAGGTATTTCTATACGGGGAAGAACGCAAACTTCTACATTGGCTAACAAAGAAGTAAAAGTATACCTTACCCGCGCAGCCATTACTGCCATCTCTTGGGATCCACAGATGAAAGCATATTATAAAAGGAAAATAGCCGAGGGAAAACATAAAGCATCTGTAATCAATGCGGTAAGAGCCAAAATCATAGCAAGGTCTTTTGCTGTGATACGAAGGCAGACTCCATTTGTAACATTAGCCGTATAATAAAAAGGTCCTTAACTTCGAAAATATCTTAGGTTTAGGAAGTAGCTATACACTTCTGAAGAGTAGTTATGTCTATATAAGAACTTACCCAAGGATACGTTAATATTCGTAAACCTGGGTAAGATTTTATAGATATTGTTTGGAGAGGACTTAGAATTCACCCTCTCTGTTTTTTCAGTGCACCTCTTTGCTTTCCTGCTTTTTGGCTTCTTCCCAGATCGCGTCCATTTCTGCCAGCGTCATATCTTTCAGGCTTTTGCCTTGCTTCAGAGTGTGCTCTTCGAGGTAGTTGAACCGCCGGATGAACTTCTGGTTGGTGCGCTCCAACGCATTGTCGGGGTTGATTTTGTATAGCCGTGCCGCGTTGACAAGGCTGAACATCACGTCTCCGAACTCGGCTTCCGCCTTCTCCCTGTCCATGTGGGCGACTTCCGCCTGAAACTCCGCAATCTCTTCTTTTACCTTTTCCCATACCTGCTCACGCTCTTCCCAATCGAACCCGACGTTCCTTGCCTTGTCCTGTATCCGGTACGATTTGATGAGCGAGGGGAGCGACGCGGGTACTCCGCTCAGCACGCTTTTGTTTCCGCCCTTCTCTTTGAGCTTCAGTTGCTCCCAGTTCTCCACCACTTGTCCTGCCGTTTCCGCTTTCTCGTCGCCGAATACATGCGGATGGCGGAAGATGAGCTTGTCGCACAGCTTATCGCATACATCCTTGATGTCGAAGTCTCCCGTTTCCGACCCGATTCTGGCATAGAAGGCTACGTGCAGCAGCACATCGCCCAGCTCTTTGCAAATGTCCTGCTTGTCTTGCCGCATCAAAGCGTCGCACAGCTCGTATGTTTCCTCAATCGTGTTCGGGCGCAGGCTCTCGTTGGTCTGCTTCCTGTCCCACGGGCATTTCACCCGCAGTTCGTCGAGAATGTCGAGAAAGCGTCCGAAAGCCTCCATCTGTTCCTGTCTCGTATGTTTCATTATATATTATTTTTTCGTTATATTCTTATTTTCCATGCAGATTCTCTTTTTGAGTCGTGCAAAGATACTTCAAATATGGGAAAGAAAAAGAGAGATGGGGAAATAAAAAAATCCCGTTTGGGCAAGTTCTCCTTATCGGTGCCGGTTGGAAACAGGCGGAAATCACGGAGAAAGAAAACGATACGACCGCTTAGTCGGGTGGAGGGATAGGTATGAAAAAGTTCCACGCGTAAAGGAAGCGCCGTCATTGCAAAGCACGTCCTTTACGCGTGGTTGGCCGGAGAAGTCCGGTATTATATTCCTTCGATAGTATCTACATCCTCTCCCAGCATGTGGAGGTCTTGCCCGCCGGCCACTTCGGTGGAGGCTTCGCCCAGCCATCCGTTCTCCTTGTCTACGCCGTTGTAGACTTTCACGAAGTCGATGCCGGGCAGATGGACTTTGTTTCCATTCTTATCCACAGCCCAGTCGATGTCGATGGCTGAGCGGGCATCCAGGTTGGGGAAGTTGTCCACATAGCCGTATCGGTAGGCGTAGAGCACGTAATAGCTTCCGTCTTCTTTTTCACTGATCCCGTTATCGGCGATCCGGATGCCCTTATAGGTGATTTGATCGTCTTTAATCCAGCCCGGATAATAGCTTTGATCGTGATATACGTTCTTTATCTTATAACCCTCTTTACCCTGATTGTCTTTCCAGCGAATGTATTCCTTAATCGTGGTGAAACTCCCCGGGTTATCAATTTCGCCGGCTTCCTGCGGCGTTTCGGAAGTGGGACGGAAATAGGTCATTTCGTAATCCCGGTAAGTGGCAACATCTTGGCCTTTGTCTTTGGCGATTTGGTACCAGGGTTCGCCTTCTGCAGTCATATTGCCGCTGCCTCTGATTTCATACCATTCGTCTTCATCGGGCTTCCCGTTCTTGTTCTTGTCGTAGGCCACCATGATGATGCCCGGTTCGCAACTGCCTCCGAACGGCGGGTCCGGACGCGGGTTGGCATTGGCTCCGAAAGCGTTGCCGAGAATGCGGAAGTCGCGTTTGCCGGCTACGTTGACAATCGTGTGGTCGAATCCGAATACGATACATCCGCCCCATCCGCCGAGCGTGACCAGCTCATTCTTCTCTCCTGCGATGAGCGCTTCGGCTTTCAGATTCATGACCTCTTGCGTATCTCCGTCTTCATACTTCGGAAGTTTGTTGACGAATTGTCCCGGAGCGGGCAGGTAATGGAATACTTTGGAGATGTAGGGAGTCTGCATGCGTTCGCTGAAAAGAACGCGTATGGAAATAACATCGCTCAAATCGTCGATGGCGGCTTTTATCTTGTACAACCCCGGTTTGATGGCGCAGAACAAAGGAGTTCCCGTTTCGGACAATGCGATGCGATAGTGTGTTGTTTGAGGTTCCATTACTTCCCAAACGATTTTTGCCGGATCTTTTCCCTCGAACTTCTTCGAGATTTCCAGCGGAATCACCGTATTGACAAAGCCCCGGAAGCTCAAATCCTCTATTGTAATGGAGAATGCCTGCTGGGTAATGTTGTCTTCGTTGTAGGCGCGTACAAGCATGCGGTATGTGCCTGTTTGGGCGGTACGGTCGAACGTATAGGTCAGCGCGTTGGCCACTCTTTGCCCGTCTATCCACCAAACGATGGAGTCGATTCGGTTTCCTACTTTCGGGCTCAGCGTCAGCTTATCGTTTACGGTCAGAAAGTACTCCGGCTCCAATCCTGAAAGTATGGGAGCGGGTTCGGGGAGGTCGGCTTTTTCGGTACAACCGGTTGCGAACAAAAGCATTGCGGCGATGCAGCCGGTTGAAAATAGAATTTTATGTATGGTTTTCATTTCTTTTCTGTTTTTTCTTCGCGCGGCGAAACCGGCGAATATGATGTTACTTAATTTTTTCGATTACCGGCTATGCCGGAAGCACCATGGCGGGATCATTGCATCACAATGTCGCGCAGGCAGAAGTAGACAGCAGTGTTGGGACCAAATTCTCCACTATTGTCAGTGCTATACATCTGGAACACCAAATATTTGACAGGCTCGCCGAAGTCGATGGTGATATCTGTCCAACCGGTCGGCATGTTCAAAGTTCCTCCGACCGGATAATCGGCCATGGCGTGGGTGATTTTCCTCACAGTTTCTTCTGTTGCTCTGACGAATGCTCCATCTCCATCTACACCATATATAATAAGGTCGAAATGATCACCCGGGCCGAACGGACGGGCGAATCCGTCGCCATAGAGATTGCCGTAGTAAGGCCACGGATGGATGGCTACGGTTACTTTGCTTACGGTGTATGTTTGACTGTTATTTCCTAACTTTACCCAAGTTGCATACTTGTTTTCGCCGAACTCTGTTTCTGTTGTAATTTCGTTTTGAAAATCAAGCATGTAATATCCCCAATAGCCGACCATGTAATTGGGGCTATTGCTTGTTCCCGTAGGTACAGCCATACAACCCCATTGATGGGCTATCCATCCGTCGGAACTTCCCGGCGCACCGTAGTTGTTGGTGTCGGCTACATTGGAGATGGTGAATCCGTCCCAGTAATTATAGCCCGATACAGTTCCGCCGGTGTGCGAGAAGGTGAAGTTTGTGGTTTGGTATTTCGTATTCGAATAGGTTTGATTCCAATAGAAACCTCCTGTGGTTGCTGTGCCGTTGGAGGCGTTCAATGTTACTCCATTCAGATCGTTGGCCAAAGAGATGCTTGTGCGTGCAGCTCTTGTCTGTGGGGAGTCAGAACGCTGTTCTAACTCCGGGAATTCATACATGTCGTTTGTACAAGCTGCGAATAATGCAGAGCAAACGAATAAAAACCTGAAAATTATTTTTTGTTTCATGGTGTAAATTTTAAATTATAAAATAATAATAAGTAACACCAGCTTCGCCGGACAATATGTTGATGCTTAATCGTTAATTCAATAAATGTAAATCGACAATAGATTTTACTTCTTGTCTGGAACCTCCGGTAGGCTTTAACGTCTCTTTATTGTACGTCATGCTGATATTTTGTACTTTCAGGAAGTCGATGCCGGGTAAAGAAATCGGTTCTCCTTCAGCGGTAATAGCGTCATTGATGTTTAGCGTGTATTGTTTGGTCGAAGTTATTCCGAAAGGTATAACTTTAAACATTCTCCCCTTCAGTGTGAATGTCTCCGCCCATTCTGCTACTTTTGTACCCACTTTGTTTACCACACGGTATCCAGGAAATACTCCATCTCTCTTTGTTTCTGTACCTCCATTCCCTTGGTTGTCCTCCCAAGCGAAAGTCAGTATTCTTTTGTCATAGCCTTTGTAAGTCAGTGTTAATTCATAATTTTTAATATGAGGCAAGTCAATATCGGTCGTTTTGATTTCATACCATTCATCTTCATCAGGGATACCGTTTTTGTTTTTGTCATAGGCTACGAAGAAGTCTAGCACACTGCCCGGAGCAACATCGATAGTCAATTGCAGATCATATTTGTTTTTGATATTCAAAACAGTGTGATCGAACTTCCAGATCCAATAGCCTCCCCATGCTCCAATTCGACTTGCGGGAAATGTAGCCTGTTCGCTTAAATGTTCAGAGATTTTCGACACCATTTCATTTTCTGAGTATATGAATGCCTCTCCGCTGCCGAAAGGGTAGTACCAAAACGAACCACTTCCCCATGCAGTGGGGCGGTAGTCGAAAACCTTATTTGGAAATACTTTATAATCCGCCTCTTTGACCTCCACGGCGCAACTGCTTGTTTCGGTTTGACGATCGGCTTTCGCCTTCAGCGTAAGTGTATACGTTCCGGGTTTGGCGGAGATAAATTCAAGCGTGGGCTTATTGCCGAGTATAGAGTCCCCGATAGCCCATTCGTACTGATAATCGTCGCGTTGTGGACCAGTGATGACGGGGGAAATCTCTATCACTTCGCAGCGGGGCACCTCCACTTTTTCTTGTGCGAAAGCGATACGGATGGGCTCGTCGACGAATACCTTAAAATGCTTTTCATTCATGCCGCCTTTATTTTCCGCGCGGAAGGTGATGATGAAAGTACCCGGCTTGGTTGCCGTAAACGTGTAGTCGAGGTTTCCGGTAGCCACTTCTTTGTTGTCGATGAGCCAAAGGTAGTGATTGCTGCCGTGAAGATTCGTGATGTTGGGGGCTAGCGTAACTTTTTCCCCGATGTAGAGAGTGTATTCTGCTGTACCTGTATCCATTCCCGTAATTTCGGGCGCCAATACTTCTTCTTTACATGCAATAAAGAGGAAGGTTGCTGCGAGCAGCGTTGCATAGAAGATCTTTTTTTTCATACATGTGTAAAATTTGAGGTTGATATATAATTAGGAAATTATTTATTGTCGTACATCGGAACCAGCACGAAGTGACCGGGAATGTTGCCTGCTCGTACCGCCCATCGTTGTTTGCCGGCTGCGCTGAAACAAAAGAGTACGCCGGGGCTTACATAGTTGCCCGCATCGGTGATGTAGATGTTTTTGTTTACCGGGTTCACCATGATACCGTAAGGTTTCTCTATCTGTTTATCGGTTCCGTCGGTGATGATATGGCGGGTGATAATTTCGTGCGTACGGGTATCGACGATGCTGTAAGTTATGTCCCAACTTTTGGTGATGTGGCTCCATTCTGTGCCATATGCATAGAGGTAATCGTCGTCTATCCAATAATTGGTGGCGGCAATAGGAATAGTATCGGTAACCTCCTGCCGTTCACGGTCGATGAAGAACAAACGAGCGGGCAGTTGTTTGTAATCTCCTCGCGAACTCACCCATAGATTTCCCCGCGGGTCGGCCTTGATGCGTTCCAGATTGTAGGCCACGTCAATGCGGCGTTCTTCTTTGAAGGTGGCAAGATCGACCACAGATACCGTCCGTTCATATCCTGTCGTTTGGTCGGCTCCCATGTAACCGCCGGAATTGGCTACGTAAATTTTGCCTTCTACAATTTCCAGTTCATCGGGTTGGAAGCCGACCAGACAACGATCCACCTCTTTCAACGTAGTGAGGTCGACTTTCGCCACGTAGCCTATCTGGGTGTAGTTCGGATCTATCTTTACCGGGCCGGCATACGAGGTGACATAGGCATAGTCGCCGTGAAACTTGATGAAACGGCAGTTGGGAATTTCGATTTGTCCGATGCGCCGGGTGGTGGTCACATCCATAACCTCCACTTTGTTGGAACAATTGATGACCGCATAGAGACGGTTGCGATAGATAGCTATGTCGTTGCCTACATCGCCCATCTCTTTGGGCACGGTGGGGTTGCGTTCGGCATAGATGTTCCGCTTGTAGACGCCTGTCGAGAAATCGAAATAGTCTAACGTGGCTTTGTTGCTGCCCATGTTTCCCTCGTTAAGGAGGTAGAATCCGTAATAACCGTCCACTACTTCGGGAAATCCCGTAGGAATGTTCTCCGATAGAATCATTTCTTGATCTTCGCGGCAGCTTGTCGCAAGCACATGGGCGAGGAGTAAGCAGCTGTATATCCAAAGGTGTCTTTTTTTCATAAGGTTACAGTAAGTGAAAGTTTATAATTGCGTTTGGGCATGGGGTAATTCAATACCACTTCGTAGTCTTGACTTAAAAGATTATTGACTTCGAGGTTGAGTCTCCATTGGGTAGCCCTCCAAACAAATGTTTTGCTTATTCCCATGTCGTGTGTGTACCACGGTTGCTCGTACTCTTCGGGGATATTGGCCGAGCTGTGATAGCGTTCGCCCACGTAGATAAAGCTGTAGTTGAGTTGCCAACTGCGATAGTTGAGGCTTGCGATGACCGATCCGTCATGCCGGGGGATGTAGGCAATCTGGCCGCCGTAGGTCGTAGCTTGTAGTACGGAATTTTTTCGTTTGGTAAAGTCTTGCGCCCGTTGGTAGGTATAGTTCATTTTCAGGTTGCCAAGTATCCGGTACGGCAGATTGAAGGTGAATGATGATGAGGTTTCTATGCCCCGTATTTCCACTTCACCGAGATTCATCATCATCCATCGGTATTGTCCGCTTCCTTTAGGAACGGCAACGATTTTGTTCGTTACGTGATTGTAGTAAGCGTCGGCTTGTATTTGCCAGTGCCTTAGGAACCCGTGCCCTCGCCGGAGCACGTAGTGTGCGCCGATGTTGTACTGATGAGTAAATTCGGGTCTCAGGTCTGCGTTGCCGATGTCTGTGTAGTAAAGATCGTTGAACGTAGGCATTCGGAAGATATGTTTGTAAAAAGCCCTTAAGTTGAACTCATGCCGGCGGAAAGGTTTATAGGAGATAAACAAGGCAGGGCTTAGTTCTTTCTTGTCGGGGGCCGAACGTGCCTGCTCGTCGATGGCAAGATTACCCGAATTTACCCGCTCGCGTACAAATGTCCCCAACAAACTACCCTGCATTTTCATCCATCCTATCTCGGCGGCTGAAGCCACGGCAGCCTGTGCGGTGAGCCGTTTAGGGAAAACGAAACCGTCCATGTCTGAAGTAAGTGTGTTGTATTGCATGTCGGTGGATAGCGAAACCTCCCACTTCTTCGCAAGGGCATATTTATGAGCCGCCGAGAGGTAGAACTCCTGTTGACGGAACGTGTTGTCGATAAGCATCAGCGTAGTATCGGGGTTCTGGAAACGCATATAGTCGTAAGCGTATTTGGCATTGGCAAGCAGTTCGTACTTTTTACCGAATGCTTTCCGGAGTGAGCCTTGCGAGAAGAAACTGCGGTCCCATTGCCGCTGCGGATTCTTCCACCGATTGTTGACAATGGCTCCGGGAATGCCTCGTTCGGAGTTGTAGAAATAGTTTTTCCACTTCCAATGTCCTTGCGGCAGTACACCGTAAAGCCCCGCTTCGAGCCGTTGGGAGGAGACATCGCCGTTCTGGCGTACGGCAGTGGTATCGTACATCACCTTGCTCGTACGGGGGTAGACACGCTTGTAACGAAACTTATACTTACCTGTGGCATGGATGAGTTCCCCGTTTATGGAAGCGCTGAGGCGATCGTTGAAGCGGTGTTCGTAAAGCACCGAGGGGTTCATCAACCCGAACGAACCGGTTTTAAAGACTGCCCGCAGATTATAACGCTTGTCTTTCTCGAACTTTGGCGTGCGAGAACGCAGGTAGACCGATGCCGACGAAGCAAAGTCTTTGGCGGGTTGGAGAATCTCACTCTTCTGTCCGTTGTAGAGCGAAATCTCCTCCATATTGTCGAGAGAGAATTTACCGAGGTCAATCTGTCCGTTCTGCGCGTTCCCCAGCTGAATGCCGTCGTAGAAGATACCTACATGGTGGGTTCCCATACTGCGCACATTCACTGTTTTCAATCCGCCGATACCGCCATAATCTTTGATCTGTACGCCGGAAAAGTAACGGATGGCATCGGCCACCGAAAAGCTGTTCAACGCATGGAGTTCCTTGCCTGTAAGCCGTTGGGCGGGAATCACTTCTTTGTAGGGATGAGCTACGACGGTAACTTCCGGCAGCTGTTGTAAACTGTCGAGTTTCGATTGGGCGCAAATTCTGCCGCCTGCACCCGATAAGAAGACCGAGATGCAACCGATTAGTGCGTGTTGATACATTTTCTTCATAGTATAACCGGCATATAATATGCTTCCTCTACTTCTTTTGTGAGGCAGCATACGGATATAATAAACACAGCTAAAACATATATTCATCTTTTACGTCCTAATCCCGGAGGACGTAAGAGATTCCATTCCGGCAGGTCTTCTGACTTGCTCCGTTTCCCCGATGCCCTTCCCGCCTGTTCAATAGGCAGTGGATGTTGAGTATTATCGGGAAATTTGTGGTGGAGCTTACAGCAGCGGGTCTGTTCAGGATTTACACCTGATTCCCTTTTCACCGTCTGTTCCGTGGAAATGGAAAGACGACACCGGAATTTCTCGGGGCAAATATAAGGTTTTCTTTTTCTTACCTTGTATCGAAAAAGGAAAAAGCACTTGTAATGAAGATCTTGATGACTCATTCCTAATGGTCTCTGCCTATAATTCGGGAGATGGTGGCTTAAAGAGCTTTCTCTTTCTCGAACTTCTCTTACGATGCGATTTGATGCGTGTCAGGCAGAGTGTACGTATGCCGGAAGAATGCTTTTCGTCATCTGCCGGAACATCGTGTCACTTCCGGTTGCGATAAGAAACCAGCAACCCGACTACTTCCGAATAGTTCCGCCTCCCGCTTCCTATTCCGTTTCCTTTCAGGTACAGGTCGTAAATCCGGCTTTGGATGTTCCCGACGAGCGGGCTGTATTTCTCCATCCAATAGGCATGGCTCTTTTCCGCTTCCGCCAGAACTTCGGGACGGATGCGAGCGAAAAGGGCGGCGTACTTCTCTTCCGGCAATACGCTCCGCGCGTTTCTCAACACATGCCGCAACACAGAGAAGTAACCCGCGAAACGAATGCCTGCTGCTTTCGAGCGGGTGCATACCTGATAGGCATAAAAGTTGGCTTCCGCTTCGCTCGATATGCCGAGCCAATGCGAAAACTCGTGTGCGTATGTGGCGGGATAGCCCACGGGAAGCAGGTCGCCGTTCAGCGTGAACTCGTTGAAGAAAGGAGCCATGCTGCCCGTTACCCCGACTTTCGACACGAGCGGGGTGAAGAGCATCGTCTTGCCTTTCGGCGGATGCGAAGGCGGGCGGCGGATGCCCAGACTGTCGGCCAGTTCGCTGTAAATCCGCACGCACTCTTCGTGTATCAGCTCTTTGGGGATGCTTTTGAGCGGAGTGTACGAGCGGTTGAGCCGTGTGATGTAGTCGTTGGCAAAGGTCTCGAACGCTCCTTCTTCGAAAGGAGTATACGGAATGCCTGTCCGTTCGTAGAAGTCGGGCTGCGAATAATTGAGTCCCCATGCCAGATAGAACCACACGTATATCCATAGCAGATATTCTCCGCAGCGAGCGAGTGTCTTTCTCCACTTCTGCTTTCGGCAGAGGCGGGCGTAGAAAGGGTAGGCGACGAGTCCGGCGATGCTGAGAAAGATAAACAAATCGCCCACGGCAAAGGGGGCGAGCCGGGAAAAGGAGGAGAGAAGGAACGATGCGGCGGGATAAACCGAACGGGCATACGCATTGCCCATCGGCGGCAGGGCTTGGGTAAGCCATATTGTAACCAGAAGGATGCCCAAGAGAGAGTATCGGATTGTTTTTGTTTTACCTTTCATCGCAATGCACTTTTCGGAGAACAAAAATACGGATTCTTGTGACTATATGCTACTTATTTATTAATTTTGCAGCCGTATTTCGTAAACTTTCGTAATAACGAACTTATATAAAAAGGTAAAAGCAACATGGAATTAGCAAGTAAGTACAACCCTGCTGACGTGGAGGGAAAGTGGTACCAGTATTGGCTGGATCATCATTTATTCAGTTCAAAACCCGATGGTCGTGAGCCTTACACCGTCGTCATTCCTCCTCCGAACGTCACCGGCGTGTTGCACATGGGACACATGCTTAATAATACCATTCAGGATATTCTGGTCCGTCGCGCCCGCATGGAAGGCAAAAACGCCTGCTGGGTGCCGGGAACCGACCACGCCTCTATCGCTACCGAAGCGAAAGTGGTGAACAAACTTGCCGCTCAGGGCATCAAGAAGACCGACCTTACCCGCGAGGAGTTCCTCAAACATGCGTGGGAGTGGACGGACGAACACGGAGGAATTATCCTCAAGCAGCTCCGTAAGCTGGGGGCTTCGTGCGATTGGGACCGCACGGCTTTCACGATGGACGAGAAGCGCAGCGAAAGCGTATGGAAGGTTTTTGTCGATTTGCACGACAAGGGATTGATTTATCGCGGTGTCCGTATGGTAAACTGGGACCCGAAGGCGCTGACGGCTCTTTCGGACGAAGAAGTGGTCTACAAAGAAGAGCACGGCAAGCTGTACTATCTCCGCTACATGGTGGAGGGTGATGCCGAAGGCCGTTATGCCGTGGTGGCGACTACCCGTCCCGAAACGATCATGGGCGACACGGCGATGTGTATCAACCCGAACGATCCGAAAAACGAATGGCTGAAAGGGAAGAAAGTGATTGTTCCTTTGGTGAACCGCGTTATTCCGGTCATCGAGGACGAGTATGTGGATGTCGAGTTCGGTACGGGTTGCCTGAAAGTGACTCCGGCACATGACGTGAACGACTATATGCTGGGCGAGAAATACAACCTGCCCAGTATCGATATCTTCAACGACGACGGTACGTTGAGCGAAGCGGCGGAACTCTACATCGGCATGGATCGTTTCGACGTGCGCAAGCAGATTGAAAAAGACCTGGAAGCTGCCGGACTGCTGGAAAAGACGGAAGCCTACACCAACAAGGTGGGGTATTCGGAACGCACCAATGTGGTGATCGAGCCGAAACTGTCGATGCAGTGGTTCCTCAGCATGCAGCATTTCGCCGATATGGCTCTGCCGCCGGTGATGAACGATGAGCTGAAGTTTTATCCCGCCAAATATAAGAATACCTACCGCCATTGGATGGAGAATATCAAAGATTGGTGCATCAGCCGCCAACTCTGGTGGGGACACCGCATCCCGGCTTACTTCTTGCCCGAAGGGGGATATGTAGTGGCGGTCACTCCCGAAGAGGCGCTGGCAAAGGCGAAAGAGAAGACCGGCAACGCCGCTCTCACCATCGCCGACCTCCGTCAGGACGAGGACTGTCTGGATACGTGGTTCTCTTCATGGCTGTGGCCTGTCTCGCTGTTCGACGGAATCAACAATCCGGGCAACGAAGAGATGAAGTACTACTATCCTACAAGCGACCTCGTGACGGGGCCCGACATCATCTTCTTCTGGGTAGCCCGCATGATTATGGCAGGCTATGAATATGAGGGGCAGATGCCGTTCCGCAATGTTTATTTCACGGGTATCGTGCGCGACAAGCTGGGACGCAAGATGTCGAAATCATTGGGCAACTCTCCCGACCCGCTGGAACTCATCGAACGTTTCGGAGCCGATGGTGTGCGTATGGGAATGATGCTTTCCGCTCCTGCCGGAAACGATATTTTGTTCGACGACGCTCTTTGCGAACAGGGACGCAACTTCTGCAATAAAATATGGAACGCTTTCCGTCTCATCAAAGGCTGGAAAGTGGACGAAGAAGCAACTACGCCCGAAGCTACGGCATTGGCGATGGATTGGTTCGAGGCCAAACAGAATGAAGTGGCTGCCGAAGTGGCCGACCTCTTCGGCAAGTATCGTTTGAACGAGGCTCTGATGGCTGTTTACAAACTTTTCTGGGATGAGTTCTCGGCTTGGTATCTCGAAATCATCAAGCCGGCTTACGGAAAAGGAATCGATTCGGCAACGCTCCACCGCACGCTTCGTTTCTTCGACAACCTGCTCCATCTGCTTCATCCTTTCATGCCGTTCATCACCGAAGAGTTGTGGCAGCAGCTGGCCGACCGCAAGGAGGGTGAGTCGCTGATGGTCGACTCGATGCGTTTCGACGACAAGGTGGATGCAACGTTGCTGGCCGATTTCGAATCGGTGAAGGGAATCATCAGCAACGTGCGGGCCATCCGCCTGCAAAAGAACATTGCGCAGAAAGAAACGCTCGAATTGCAGGTGAACGGAACCGATCCGCTTCCCTCGTTCGCAAGCGTCATTATAAAGATGTGTAACTTGTCCGGCATCAATCAGGCTGCCGACACTCAGGAAGGTGTCGCCTCTTTCATGGTAGGAACTACCGAATACGCTGTTCCGCTGGGCAATATGATCGACACGGAGGCTGAGATTGCCCGCATGGAGGCCGAACTCAAACATAAAGAGGGTTTCCTGCAAGGAGTTTTGAAGAAGCTCGGCAACGAGAAGTTCGTCAACAATGCTCCTGAAGCCGTTATCGAGATGGAACGCAAGAAGAAAGCCGATGCCGAAAGCATCATTCATTCTTTGAAAGAGAGTATTGCGGCGTTGAAGAAAGGCTGATTCTTATTGCTGCTCTTCGCCGAAGCTGTTTTCAAAGCCTATCGTATTTGATTTTAAAGCGCATCGCGGACACACATACAAATCAAAAGCCTCTTTTTTCAAAGCCTATCGTATTTGATTTCAAAGCCCGCCGCCTTTTTTTCAAAGCCCGCCGTGTTTTTTTCAAAGGCAGCGGGCTTTTTTTCAGGCAAACGCAAAGCATATCAGCAAGCGTTTTTGGCGGCAGCTCTTTTTCTTACCAGTTCCCTTTTACCGTGCGATAACCGTAACTGATGATTACCAGGAAGCAGATGAAAGGCAGAATGAAAGAAACGTTGACTGCGGGCATCCAGCCAATCTCCTTCATGTCGATGATGCTTGCCTGCAACGGAGGCAGTACGGAACCGCCCAAGATAGCCATGATAAGTCCGGCTGCTCCGAATTTGGCGTCCTCTCCCAAACCTTTCAGGGCTATGCCGTAGATGGTGGGGAACATCAAAGACATGCAGGCGGAAATAGCCACCAGCGAATACAGCCCGTAGATGTTCCGGAGGAAGATGGTTCCCAACGTAAATATGCCGCCGAATATGGCGAGAATCATCAGCAGCTTGCCGGCATTCAGGTAGCGCAGGATAAAGGTGCAGATGAACCGGCTGATGCAGAAAATAACCATGGCTATGATGTTGTATTGCTGCGACAGAACTTCCGCGCTTTTCTCATCCATGCCTTGCGACATGAACAGGTGGGTGCCATACTGAATGATGAACGTCCAGCACATGATCTGCGCGCCTACGTAGAAGAATTGGGCAACGACTCCTTCGCGGTAGCGCGGCACGGTAAAGATACGTTTCAGTGTAGGGAAGAAGTTTATATGATTGTTCGGCCCGCTGTTTTTCGGCATCTTTACCAGTCGTATCACTATCAGCATGGCCAGAATGATCACCCCGATTATCAGGTAAGGGGTGATGAGCACAGAGAGGTCGCTTTCCTTGATGGCTTCGAACTCCTGCCCGTCGAGCAGAGCGCGAGCGTCGCTATCCATGGGGTGTAGCTTTGCCTGAATGAAGTTCATGGCGACATACATGCCCAGCAACGACCCCATCGGATTGAACGACTGGGCGAGATTCAGTCGGCGTGTGGCGGTCTCTTCCGTTCCCATGGACAGGATGTACGGATTGCAGCTGGTCTCCAGAAAAGAAAGCCCGCAGGTAAGGATAAAGTAAGCTATCAGGAAAGGGTAGTACTCTCCCGTCATTTTGGCGGGGAAGAACAGAAACGCGCCGAGCGCATACATGCCGAGCCCCAGCATCACGCCGGCCTTGTACGAATATTTGCGGATAAATACGGCAGCCGGAAAGGCCATGGCGAAATATCCTCCGTAGAAAGCGACCTGAACCATTGCGCCGTCGGTAGCGCTCATCCGGAATATTTTGGAGAACGCTTTGACCATCGGATTGGTGATATCGTTGGCAAATCCCCACAAAGCAAAGCAGGAGGTGATGAGGATGAATGGAATGAGGTAACTTACTCCATCTTTCCACAGGATGGGCTGTTTGGTGTGTTTCATGGTAATTCGTGGTTGTTTTTGTTAGAGGTTATACAAATGGAACATTCTTTCCATCGGTTGCCATTTTTCGGCAGAACTCATCCCGGGAGCGGCCTGCTGGAAGACAGCCATGTACGCTTCCCATTCTTCTTGGCGCGGGAGGGCGCCCAGCCGTTTCATCGCGGTGTCCCAGTCGAAGTCGACGGGGGTTTCTACAATCATGAACAGGCGTGTGCCGAGGATGTAGATTTCCATTTCCAGAATACCGACCTCCCGGATGCCGGCAAGTATTTCAGGCCATACTTCTGTCGGGCTGTGCCTTTTCCGGTATTCGGCGATCAACTCCGGAGAATCGCGCAAGTCGAGCGTCTGGCAATAGCGTTTCACGGGAATGCCGTGCGTCTGTGTCCGATAGCCGGTTGCGGGTGTTTCCATATCGTTTACTTTTGTGGATGAAACTCTTCAGGTGTTACACTTCTCATGACGATTTCCCGCAGTTCGTTAAGATCGGCAATCTCGCCTTTGGCCATTGCCTGTGTCAGGATATTGCCCATTGCCGTGGCTTCTACCGGACCTGCATATACGGGAATGCCCAGTTGGTTGGCTGTAAGCTGGTTGAGCAGTTTGTTTTGCGAGCCTCCTCCGATGATGTTCAGCCGGCGGATGGGAGAGGGGAGGCAGCGGTTCAGCCGTTCTACTGCCTGTCCGTATTTGAATGCCAGCGACCGGAGCACGCATTTTGCGAATTCCGCTTTGTTTTGCGGGATTGGCAGTGCATGGTCGCGGCAATAATTCCGTATGGCGGCCTCCATGCTTTCGGGATTCATGAACAAAGCGTCGTCTACGGGAATGATCGAGCTAATCGCGGCATCTGCGGCTTGCGGGATGAGCGTATCATAGCTTTGCTTTTCCCCGCGCATTTCCCATTCGCTCATCAGGCGCTGTAAAATCCACAGTCCGGTGATGTTCCGCAGAAAACGGATACGTCCGCCCACTCCTCCTTCGTTGGTGAACCGGGCTTCGCGGGCCTCTTCGGTTAATATGGGCTCGTCTGTTTCGACACCCAGCAACGACCATGTGCCTGAACTCAGGAAAGCAACAGGGCCTTCGGCGGCGGGAACGGCTGCAACGGCACTGGCTGTATCGTGAGAGCCTACGGCAATGACATCTACGGTGTCTAACCCTGTCTCGCGTGCAATCTCTTCTTTCAATTTCCCGCGTATAGTGCCCGGCGGAATGATTTCGCCGAACAGATGTTCGGGAAGTCCCAAAGCACGGATGGCGCTTAACGACCAGTTGCGGCGGCGCGCGTCGAGCAATTCGGACGTAGAAGCGATGGAGTATTCGTTGTTGGCTACCCCCGTCAGGAAGTAACTGAAAAGATCGGGCATGAACAAAAGCTTGTCGGCGGCTTTTAATAACACATCGCCGCTTTCTTTCATGCTGTAGAGCTGAAACAGCGTATTGATGGCCATCACTTGTATTCCCGTCTCCGCATAATGCGCCTGCTCATCCAGTATTCGAAAAACCTTGGCAGGCATTCCGTCGGTTCGGGCATCGCGGTAACAAACCGGATTGCCCAACAGGTTTCCGTCTTTATCAATCAGTCCGAAGTCCACGCCCCAAGTGTCGATGCCTATTCCTTTTACGGAATATCCCTTGCGGGCAGTCTTTTTCAAACCGGTCTTCAATTCTTCGAAAAGAGAAAGAAAATCCCAATAAAGATGGTTGCCGAGCTTAACCTGACGGTTCGCGAAACGATGAACTTCTTCAAGCTCCAGCTTCCCTTGAAAGAGGGAGCCGGCGATAAGTCGCCCGCTTCCTCCTCCAAAGTCTGCTGCTAAATAAGTGTTTCTCATGGTATCTTCCATGGCATCCGGATGCTTATATGGTTTTCTTTCCTAACACATACACCTCGAGGTCTTCGATCTCTTCCGGCGTCAATACCGAGTATTCGCCTCCTGATTGGACAATAATCCGGCAAGCCATCTCGAAGAATGTCGCCCGTTCGTATGCCTCGTCGAAATCTTTTGCGCATACCACTTGCCCGTGGTTGGTCAGTAATACGGAATTGTGATTCGCCATGGCTTCCACTACCGCCTTTGCCAATTCCGGCGAACCGGGTCGGTAGTAGGGGATGACGGGAATTTCGGAACCTACGTGGCAGGGAATCTCGGCCGTTACGTTGAAGTTCTCAGGCTTATTCCTCATGCAGGAAACAGCTGTGGCATATTCCGACTGGAAATGAAGTACCACATTTACATCCGGACGTTGGCGCAAAATGCCTAAATGGAAACTGCTTTCCATCGACGGCTTTACGCCATTCACCGGTGTTCCGTCGGCAATGCGGCAGATGGAGACTTTCTCTTTCCCGAGCGTGGGAAGCCACGAACCCGTACCGGAGATTAACGCTTCTTCACCGATTCTCCAGGAGAGGTTTCCGCTGCTGCAAAGCATTAGCCTGGCATCTCCATAGCGGTGTGCCTGTCCGATGAACTGCTCGATATGTTCGTTAGTTATCATACTTGCAAAAGTTAAACGTCGTTATTTGTAAATAGGTCCGTAAGTGCTGCAAGCTCTGTAGTCCGCACCTTCTTTATCCATGCCGAAAGCGTTCCATGCAGCCGGGCGGAAGATGGTGTTTTCATCCACATTGTGCATGCAAACCGGTATGCGAAGCATAGAAGCAAGCGTGATCAGGTCTTGTCCGATATGCCCGTAGCTGATGGCGCCGTGGTTGGCTCCCCAGTTGTTCATTACGGAGTAAACGTCCTTGAAAGCAGGCTTGTCGCACAAGCGGGGGACGAACCATGTGGTAGGCCATGTGGGGTCGGTACGCACGTTGAGTTTGTCGTGGATTTCCGGATCGATAGTCACCGTCCATCCTTCGGCGATCTGCAATACGGGGCCCAAGCCTTTGACAAGATTCAGGCGCGTCATTGTCACGGGCATGCCTCCCTTCGACAGGAAATTCGACGAGAATCCTCCGCCACGGAAATAGTCACGGTTTGCCGGATACCATGTAGTGGCTTTCAGGCAGTTTTCTACGTCTGCTTCAGTCATATTCCACGGCTCTTTCATTGACGGATTCCCTTCTGCGTCTACTGATTGTCCGGAACCGTCGAGAGTGGTTGCTCCCGAATTGATCAGGTGAATGATACCGTTGGCAGCCGCTCCGGTAAGTTCTTTGCCGGTTACCCGCTTCACGGCCTCGGGACTCCAGTATGTTCTTACGTCCGAGAATATCTGCGCGCGGTTGGTAAGCAAATGTCCGAACAGCATGGCGACACCGTTGCAAGCGTCGTTCTCCGTAGCTACCACAAATGCCTCGCGGATACCGTTCCAGTCGAACGATGTATTGAGCAAGGCCTCCGGATAATCGCCATTGGGATAGAAATCCGTCCATTGGCGTTGTCCCTGGAAACCGGCTAAAATGGCATTGTGTCCCAGCGCTTCTTCTTTGAAGCCCATTTCTTTCAGTTTCGGGTTGCCGATCATTAAGTCGCGCATGATGATTGTCATTTTTACAATAAACTCCCAATCGGCGTCTTTTTGCTGGCGTGTTTTGCGTTTCTCGGGGCAATTATTGAAATCATCGCCTTCATTTGCTTTACAGTACTTCTCGGTCCACGCCATTGCTTTGGCGTATTCCTCACGGTCGTAAATACCTTCTTCCATTCGGCGGATGATTTCAGTCAGGTCGACCGACTCGTTGCGCATGCCCAGATACTCCTGAAAGAAATCAGGGTTGACAATGGAGCCGGCAATACCCATCGACACACTACCCATCGACAGGTACGACTTGCCTCGCATCGTAGCTACTGCTTGCGCCGCACGGGCAAAACGGAGGATTTTTTCGGCCACATCTTCGGGGATGCTGTTGTCGTCCAAATCCTGTACGTCACGTCCGTAAATGCCGAATGCGGGAAGACCTTTCTGGGCATGTCCTGCCAAGACGGCCGCAAGGTATACGGCACCCGGACGTTCCGTTCCGTTGAAGCCCCATACAGCTTTCGGATAATAAGGGTTCATGTCCATTGTTTCTGCGCCATAACACCAGCAAGATGTTACGGTGATGGTAGAACCGACCCCTTCTCTTTCAAACTTTTCTGCGCAAGCGGCACTTTCTGCCACACGGCCGATGGTACTGTCGGCAATTACGCATTCGACAGGACTTCCGTCGCCGTTCTTCAGATTGCTCCTGATTAGTTCCGCTACTGCTTTTGCAAGGTTCATCGTCTTCTCTTCAAGACTTTCGCGAACACCGCCCTGGCGACCGTCGATGGTGGGACGAATCCCGATTTTCGGATACTTTTTCATGGTTTCTTTTTTGAAATTTATAATAGATGTGTTGTGCTGAACTGTGCTGATAATATTGGATATCCTAATTTTCTTTGTTTTGTATAATAATATAATTTCAGAGTGATTTTCGGAGTATGACCTCTGTTGTCAGGTATTTCTGCACGGGTGTGTTGTTAAGCACGAAGTTTGCCGCTTCGTTGCCCATCATTTCCCAGTCGATGCTCAACGAGGTTATTCCTTCATCGATTACTTCGTATGAAGGGATATCGTTGTATGCCAACAGACCGAAATCTTTTCCGCATTTCAGTCCTTCCTTTCTTCCCTGTTTTATCACTTTCACTACATCTTGTTGCTTAATAGCAATATAAACTACTCCTTTGCGCACAGTTAACTCGTCTGTATTTTCTTTTATCTCCGACAAAAATCCTTGCTCTTCGCAGAAGCGGGTAAAATATAGCTTGCTGCTCTGAGGATGTTTCAAGTTTTTGGGAAACAGGAATATAAGTTGTCGGTAGTGTTGCAATCGATTGTTGAGGCTAAGCAATGCCTGATAGAACGCTTCGTCGAAATCCTGACTGATATAGGAGTATTTGTCTTTTTCGAACTTGCAGAAATCAAGCAGCAATAGCCTGGCAGGATTGATTTTATTGAGCACAGCGCTGAACTTTTCGTTGTCGAAGTTCATCACTATATATTTATTGTATTTTCCCGTCGATTCGCGGATAATGGTATTGAAAAGCCGTTCGTTGTACTGATGAAACAACAAATCCACTTTATAGTTGAGTGGCAGGCGTTTGATAAAACTGTTGTATAGGGCCTCTTTGAAAGGTGTGTACTCGTCGAGTAATAATAATATGTTTGTCAATTGATTGGCTACATAATACCCTTTGCCCGGTGTGGAATCGACCAAGCCTCGTTCGCGCAAATCGAGAAATGCTTTGAAAACCGTGTCGCGAGACACCGCATATTCTGCGCTTAGCTGATTGATGGAGGGCAAAGAATCTCCTTCGAGAAATTCTTTCATAGAGATGGCTTGACTCAGTGTGTCTGCCAACTGGGTGACTTTGCTTGCCTGCTGTCCGAATGTTGCCTTCTTTTCAATCCGTTTCATAGTATATTTATAAAACACAACTGTGCTGAACAATGCTGATGCAAAGAAAGAACTTTTTTTTGAAAGTTAGAAGTCGTTGACTATGTTTTATAGCATATTTACTCTCTTTTTTCGAAATCCTTATTTTTTATTGTTTTGAGATTTCGGCAGCATTCACGAGATGGCAAGCTAATTTCGATCGATTTGTAGGTTGCGTATGTATCTGAGAGATTAGGATAGGTGGCATGGATATGTCATGCCGGGTGCGGATTGCCAACGATTATTTCTCCAATAGCTCTTTCAGGAAATTGTCTAACTCTTTGTCCAGCCCTTTCAGCAGTTCGTCGTTTAGCAACAAGGTGTCGTCATCTATCAGCAGCAATTCCGCTACGGTTTCTTTTTCTTCATCCACCAATACAAAAGAATAGGGTTTCAGAATCATGACTTTTTCAAAGTCCCCCCCATCTTTCATCTTGTCGAGTATATTTCGCAGAGCGGACTCCGCTTTTTCCATGAAGTCGTCTCCTTCGTAGGTAGCCCATTCTTTAACCATTACACTGCCCAACTCTTCATCGTCGTCGTTATATATGACGAGCAATCCGGATATTTGGTCGGGTTGCATATGAATATCGGTTACGGTTGCTTGTTCGCATCCACGTATATATCTCCCGACTGCCTTTTGGATAGTCGATTCGATGCTAAGTAATGATTGTTGGCTCAATTTCATGGGATACCTCCTTTTTATCAGTTCAAAGGTATGAAAAAAACTGGTAATCGCTACACTTTCTCTCAAAAATCATCATTGAAACGACTCATTTGCATTTTTAGCTTAGGCAACTGTTTGTTTCGCTCTTTTAATTTGAATAAATAAATAGTGGTTTGGTAGTAATGCGGTACTTTTTCTATGTTGAAATATAGCTTATTTGGGGTATCCTTATTTATTTTGTCTATTTTCTTTGCTATATCCTGTGCTTTAGTCATCCATTCTTCCGCCAAGTCAAGGCTGTCTTTCAGTTCATAATGAACCGCTATATTGATGGCATTCTGCATTTTCTTCTTTTTGCTTGTGGTTTTATTATACATTTTCTTCCAAAGCTCACATGCTTTATCCCAGTTGTTTTCTTTCACATGTATGGCTGCGTCTCTCATTGGGGCGGAACCTCCGGTATATATATATCTGTCGGCCTTTTTCCAAAACGGAATTAATTGGTTGACCGGAATTGTTCCTGCAAACTCCGAGGCTTCTTCTATGATTTGAGAGTCGGAAATAAACTGTTTGGCTTTTACTTCCGAAACTCGGATATCTTCCCAGAAGATGCTGTCGCTGGGTGTGAGAGTGGACAGGGGAGTTTTTCTTTCGGGCAGATAGATGCTGACAGTGGGATAAGCCTTGACGTTTACCGTTCCCAGAAAACCGTATTGCGGCAAAAAGCTGACTGTTTTTACTGCTTTAATTTGCAGGTTTTCCAAAGCGATGATGCAATCGACATCCAAATCGGATGTGAGCGCCTTTACTTCTTCTTCGCTAAGGGTGCTCTCCCGCAGAAATCTGTCGTTGGCACGTAAGGCGGAATCACAGATCACCACTTTGTCGAAGTAATTCCGATAGGCGATTTCCTCCGCTAAAGACTCGGTTGCTATCCGGGGATCTCCGTTGGCATAAGCAACTTCCCGTCTGATCTCCATATACTCTTCTTGAGGGTCTTCTGGTTCTGCGATCATTTTGTTGTCAGGTGTTTTTGCGGTATTATTCACAATGCCGACTTTCCGGAGTTGATTGGGAAAACTTATTTCGGCAGGCTGCATATAGTCGATGGATATAACTTTCATGCTTTCGCAACCGGTGAGAAGCAGCATAGAGATGAAACATAGTGAATGGATTTTTTTCATAGTTCCGTTCTGTTTTTTAAGGGTTGTTTCTATACATAGTTTGTTATCGGGCAAACGAGATTTTTATATGGTATATGTCCGCCGGTTTCGTTCCGGCTTGTGAAAGGCTGTCTATTCTGTTGGATAGAAGCAATAGTACAAAAATACGATTTTATAAGAATATAAAGAAGTTTCAGGCAGAATTTTACCGTTTGAGTATCTTTTTGCCGGGCGACTTTGAAAGAAAAGCGTCTGCCTAAAGAAAAAATGCATTTGCCTGAACATGGATTTTTAGGCAAACGCGAAATCTTTCTTTAGGCAGACGCAAAAAGCTTTTTAAGGAGAGAGCTTTTCCCGCAGATGAAATTCCGGCAGGAGAAAGTCTCTTTTATTAGACCGCTAATTGGGGCTGCACACTGTTCATGTTTAATTTCTTCCGTGGCAGTTTTTATATTTCTTACCGCTTCCGCAAGGGCAGGGGTCGTTTCTTCCCACTGTTTTCTCCGCACGAATCGGCTCGCGTTTCTGCGTTTCGCGGGTATCCTGCTGTGCGGCTGCTTGTTGGTGCGGATCGTTCAGGTCCTGTTTTTGCTCACGATATTTGCTCATGTCCTGACGTCGTTCGGGGGCAGCCTGACGCACATCCACACGGCGTGTCTGGTCGTCTGCCGGACCTTCCTGCACAGGTATTTGTCCACGCATCAGGATGGCGGTAGTCTGGTTGTTGATCTTATCCACCATACTGTCGAACAAAGTGACCGATTCGAGCTTGTAGATCAGCAGCGGATCTTTTTGTTCGTAACTTGCGTTCTGTACCGAATGCTTCAGCTCGTCCAATTCGCGGAGGTTTTCTTTCCACGCCTCGTCTATAACGTGCAGTAAAATAGACTTCTGGAATGCTTTTACGACTTCTTTCGACTCCGATTCATAAGCTGCTTTCAAGTTGCACGAGATATTGTACATCCGCTTTCCGTCTGTGATAGGAATTAAGATATTCTCGTACATGTGTCCTTGATTCTCATATACTTGTTTGATTACCGGATTGGCAATTTGCGCCAAACGCTCGGTTTTCCGTTTGAAGTTGCCCATAGCGAGGCCGAATGCTTTTTCTGCCAACGCTTCTTTCTTTTCGTTGCGGAATTCTTCTTCCGTGAAAGGGCATTCCATAGCCAGTGTCTGAAGCATTTCCAGTTGGCATCCCTCGTAGTCGTTGTTTTCGATGGAGTTGGCGCAACGATCCCAAATCATATTCACGATATCCATACCGATACGTTCGCCCATCAATGCGTGGCGGCGTTTGGTGTAAACTACCGTCCGCTGCTTGTTCATCACGTCGTCATATTCCAGCAAGCGTTTACGGATACCGAAGTTGTTTTCCTCCACTTTCTTTTGAGCGCGCTCAATGGAGTTGGATATCATTTTGTGCTCAATCATTTCACCTTCTTGGAACCCGAGACGGTCCATGACGCTGGCGATACGGTCGGAAGAGAAGAGGCGCATCAGGTCGTCTTCGAGCGAGACGAAGAATACGGAAGATCCCGGGTCGCCCTGACGTCCTGCACGACCGCGCAACTGGCGGTCGACACGACGGGATTCGTGACGCTCTGTGCCGATAATTGCCAAACCGCCGGCAGCTTTCACTTCCGGGCTTAGCTTGATGTCGGTACCGCGACCTGCCATATTGGTGGCGATGGTCACTGTTCCGCTCAACCCGGCCTTGGCTACAATGTCTGCCTCTCTCTGGTGCAGTTTTGCGTTCAGCACGTTATGTTCGATCTTGCGCATGGCGAGCATCTTGCTCAGCATTTCGGAGATTTCGACGGAAGTCGTACCCACCAATACCGGACGACCTGCCTGAATGAGCTTTTCAATTTCTTCGATTACGGCTTTGTATTTTTCGCGTTTCGTTTTATAAACGCGGTCGTTCATATCTTTGCGAGCGATGGGGCGGTTTGTCGGGATTACTACAACATCCAGTTTGTAGATGTCCCAGAATTCGCCTGCTTCCGTTTCGGCGGTACCGGTCATACCGGACAGCTTGTGATACATACGGAAATAGTTCTGCAAAGTTATGGTCGCGAATGTCTGTGTCGCCGCTTCCACTTTAACCCGCTCTTTGGCTTCGATGGCCTGGTGCAATCCGTCGGAATACCGGCGACCTTCCATGATACGTCCGGTCTGCTCGTCTACAATTTTCACCTGTCCGTCGATAACTACATATTCATCGTCTTTTTCGAACATGGTGTAGGCTTTCAGCAATTGGTTGATGGTATGCACCCGTTCCGATTTGATGGCGTAGTTGGTCAACAACTCGTCTTTTTTCTGGAGTCTTTCTTCGTCTGTAAGATTAGGCACTACCTCCAGTTCGGAGAGTTGCGCCGCAATGTCGGGAAGCACAAACAAGGTGGGGTCTTCTGAATTACCGGTGATAAGGTCGATACCTTTATCCGTCAGGTCTACACTGTTCAGCTTTTCGTCGATGACGAAGTATAAGGGTTCTGTTACTTCGTGCATCCGCTTGTTGTTTTGCTCCATGTAGATTTCCTCGGTTTTCAGCATTCCCGCTTTAATGCCTTGTTCGCTGAGGTATTTAATCAACGCTTTGTTTTTCGGCAAGCATTTATGGCTACGGTACAGAGCCAGGAATCCTTCCTCCACCTCTTTTTTATCGTCCGAAGCAATCATCCGTTTGGCTTCGGATAGATATTTGGTTGCCAAAACCTTTTGTGCTTCTACCAAACGTTCCACCAATGGGCGAAGTTCCTCGAACAATTGGTCGTCTCCTTTCGGTACCGGTCCTGAAATGATTAACGGCGTACGGGCATCGTCGATCAATACCGAGTCCACCTCGTCGACGATGGCATAGTTGTGCCGGCGCTGTACCAGGTCCTTCGGGCTGATGGCCATGTTGTCGCGCAGGTAGTCGAAACCGAATTCGTTGTTCGTACCGAATGTAATGTCTGCCAAATAAGCCTGACGGCGGGCGTCGGAGTTAGGTTGGTGGCGATCGATGCAGTCGACGCTTAAACCGTGGAACATGTAAAGCGGTCCCATCCATTCGGAGTCGCGTTTGGCAAGGTAATCGTTTACGGTAACTACATGCACTCCGTTTCCGGTCAATGCGTTGAGGAATACCGGCAAAGTAGCTACCAGTGTCTTTCCTTCACCTGTTGCCATTTCCGCAATTTTACCTTTATGGAGAACCACGCCGCCGAATAGCTGCACATCGTAGTGTACCATGTTCCACAGCGTGTCGTTTCCTCCGGCTACCCAATGGTTTCGGTAAATGGCTTTGTCGTCTTCGATCCGTACAAAGTCTTTTGTTGCTGCCAACTGACGGTCGAAATCGGTAGCCGTCACTACTATTTCCTCATTTTCGGCAAAACGCTTGGCAGTGGCTTTAACGATAGAGAAAGCTACCGGAAGAATTTCGTCCAACGCCTTTTCGTATTTTTCCAGAATTTCTTTTTCTATCTTGTCTATTTGTGCGAAAACTCCCTCGCGTTCTTCCAGCTCGAGGTTTTCGATACTTCCTTTCAGCTCTTCTACTCTGGCGTTTTCTTCACTTGCCGACTGACGGATGTATTCTTTCAGTTCTTCCGTCTTGGCACGGAGCGCGTCATTATCCAATGCTTCAATCTCCGGGTAGGCAGCTTTGATTCTTTCCACCCAGGGCTTGATTTCTTTCATGTCTCGTGTAGATTTGTTTCCAAAAATCGAGCTTAAAAATTCATTAAATCCCATTTGTATTATAGTCTATTTATTATTATCGGTTTTGAATAACTTGCGCAAAGTTACATTAAAATGCTGATTTATTTATGCTTTACGCCTGTTTTTGTGAGTAATATTCTACCGGAGTCCGGTCAGAGGAGTAGAAGTGCAAGCGTTGGGCGCACGGATACGCATAAAGTGCGACAGTGTAGGTGCTATGCGGTCGATGGTTACAGGTGTCTCTATGATAGAAGGTTTTATCGCGTATCCCATAAAGACCAGTGGCGTAGGGGCGTAAGAATAACGTACCACCTGACGGTCATCGGTGTTTTCGTCTACGATGGTCCATCCCGGAAGTACATCGATTACTAAATCGCCCGAACGTTTGCGGTGAAATCCGCTGCGTATTTTGTAGATTTCGGGAGTCCATGCGCCCAAGAGAAGCCTATGAGCGGAATATACTTCATTCACTCCGCTGAACTGGATTAAAAAATCCGCGCATTTTTCCTGTACATCCGTCAAGTTCAGCTGCTTTTTTTCAAGCAACTTATGATTCAGATAAATCTGTCGGTTGTGATAAGTTTCCACATATTTTCCCTGACCGTATGTAGCCATCAGATACATGTTCAACAAGGCGGCGCAACGGTTGAGGTGAAATTCTCCACCCGGGATTTTGTAAGAACCGGAATCGATGGGATCGTTGTCTGTATACCCGGTGGAGGTAACGAAGAACAGTACATTATGCAGTCCGATCTTTTTTTCAATCAGGTCTAATAACGTTCCGATGCATCGGTCGAGCCGGACATAAGTGTCTTGAATCTCCAATCCGGCTTCTTGTCCGGCTTTCTGTATATAGTTTCCTGCATAATAGGTAATTGCGAGCAGGTCTGTTACTTCGTCCGAACCGATGGAGCTTTTTCCCAATACTTCCGCTGCAAGGGCATTCACCTCCTCGTTGACCAAAGGGCTGGCGATGAAGCGGCGGAATTTGTTCGAACGTTCGTCTTCGAATTTATGTTTGAAAGAGCCCTCTCTGCGGTCGGGCAGATACTTATACATGCTTCGCGGGAAAAGCGGTTCCCATGCGAGTCCCGATATCCTGAGGTCGATGGCTTTCCGGTCATTATACTGATTGGCCCACCAGGGAAATTCGCCGTAAAAAGTACTTCCGCTCCATTTCCCCGTATTCGGATTCAGCCAAAAAACTCCGTTACCGCCATGTCCGGCGGCAAAAATTGCGGCCTCGCAATCCGGAGCGATGGCGTATACCAATCCTTTTCCCTGCGTAGCCACCTTTAGTTCGTCGGCAATGGTGGAAGTCAGCAATTGGGTCGGCGCGCAAGTCTGATCGGTGTAGTATCCCATAAACCCTTTGTCGTCGGTGCTGTTGACCACGCGAAGCGTGCTTGCGTCCATCCACCGGTTGGCGATGATGCCGTTTACGGAGGGTGTAGTGCCGGTGTAAATGGCGGCGATGGCAGAAGCTCGGTCTACGCCACTGAAAGTATATTCCGCATTATAAAATACTCTTCCTTCTTTCCAGAGGCGTTTGAATCCTTTTTCGCCGTAAAGCGACGAAAACGCTTCTAAGTAATCTGTGCGCAACTGGTCGATTGTAAGTCCGACTACCAGCTTCGGAGCGGCCGGAAGCGATTGTCCCTGAAGCCCCGTGAAAGTTAGCGCGGTAATAAGAGAAGTAAGTATTCCTTTCATTCTTTTTTTGTATAAGTCAAGATCATGTTGCTTGCCGAACGTATCAACAAACTGAGTGCCAAAGGTACAACGGCGAAGTCAATATTTTGAGGTATTAAGGGGAAAAGGATTATAAAAAACATTAAAACGAGAAAGTTGAGGGTGTGATATGCGCATTTCTTTCTTTTCCGCACACAATATATAATATAAGGAAGCAATAATAAATGCAGAGGATGGAATGCTATCAATAGAAAATTCGGGTTGAGGGCGGGATGTTGCGAGAAGATAGCCAAGAACGCAAGGATACATCCGGCAATTCCGGCAGCTCCGAATAGCAAGAGGTCGATTCCCCAAAGCCCTTTCCCTCTGCGTATTCCGTAAATGGTGAAAGTGACAGTGAGAATAAATAAGAGTAGAGAGCTTTGGAAAGGAGTAGGGAACCAAACACCGGCATCCGTTGGCGTTTTCGCTTGAATGATCTCTTCCGTTGAAGTGACCAACGGGCGTCGCTTAATTTCGTTTCCTACGTGAGCTCCGGCAAAAGCGTTCATCAAATAATACGGAGCAAACATCATTTGGCGGCGATTGATAGGACGGTCGGCTGCGCTGCCTAAGCAAAAGTCCATACCAAATCGTGCCCATGGATGGTCTTTGCAAAATTCGTGAATGATTTTCCGGTAAGTGCGTGATCCGTCTTTCGGATACGAGGGGTAAAGAATTCCGTCCATGACACACTCCTCTATTCTATCCCGAGGGCGTGTAGAGCAATTGTCGTAAAAATAGTTGTATCTGTAAACCCGGTTTTCGGGCAGATAATTCCTTTCCAATAGGAAAAGAAGACGTTCTTTTTCTATTGGGGCCAAATTAAGCTCCTGTTGCCATACGCTTCTGCCATAATAAGCATACTCCCTAGCGAAAAAATCGAATTCGGTTACTCCCAGTTGATAGTCGGTTTCGCCGAGAGTGAAGCGGAAAATGAAATTGGGCGCATTGAAGCTGAACAAACCGTAGTTGAATACCACATCTATATTCCGCGACAGATTCTGATAGCGTATGGCGGTGTGCCCGAACAGGGTGTAGATTTCTTCTCCCGGCGAACAAGTGAGCAGGCTGATATGGACAGAATCGTTTTGGCTTGCTGAGGCTTTTTCCGCAGGAAAGTATAGTATGAGCAACGCAAGTAGCAAACAGGGTATGTATCGTTTCATCGGATGTACTTTTATATGGTTTGTCGGCAAAGATAAGAAGATATCTTGTTTTTTGGGGTATTTGTGCGTTGGAAATACATCTTAAAATATTCCTGATTTCTCAAGGAAACAATAGAAAGGTTGTTCTCATTCCTTTTTTTATCCTAATTGATATTTGCTGATAGATATTCCGGCTATCCGAGAATGGATGCTTGGTATATTCCATAATACAGGCGATATTGAAAAAAGATGTGTCCATGCTTTTACTTTTCCTTTTTTAGTTTACCTTTGTAACCTTAAAAGTAACGATTTTGAATCTGGTTGTCGATATAGGAAATACAACGGTAAAAGTGGCTTTGTTCGACAGGAACGGCATGGTTGAAACGTTGGTCGAGTCTAATTGCTCATTAGACTTTCTGAAGCCGTTCTGTGCGAAATATTCCGTGAAGCGGGGCATTATAGCTACTGTCGTCGATTTGGACGAGACTTTACGGGCACAGCTTGCTTCTCTGCCGTTTCCTTTGTTGTGGCTCGATAATAAAACCCCTTTGCCTGTAATCAATCTTTACGAAACGCCCGAGACGCTTGGTTACGATCGGATAGCTGCCGCAGTGGGTGCAAACGGTGAATACCCCGATAATGACTTGCTGGTAATTGATGCAGGTACCTGCATTACTTACGAATTTATAGACGCACAGGGAAGGTATCACGGCGGAAATATTTCACCCGGTATGCAGATGCGTTTTAAAGCGCTTCATCAGTTTACGGGGCGCCTCCCGCTGGTGGCGCCCGAAGGACGGAAACCCGCTATGGGAAACGATACCGAGACGGCCATTCGTGCAGGCGTACTGAAAGGAATGGAGTATGAAATTTCAGGTTATATTACTGCCATGAAGTATAAATATCCTGAACTTTTGGTTTTTTTAACGGGTGGAGATGAATTTTCTTTTGATACAAGCGTAAAAAGTATCATCTTTGCAGATAGATTTTTAGTGTTGAAAGGATTAAATAGAATTTTAAACTATAATAATGACAGGATTTAAACAGACCCTATGTACGCTTCTGTTCACAATGGTTACCGGAGTGGCGGTCGCTCAAAATAATACAAATTCCCCTTATACACGATATGGCTACGGCGACCTGTCCGATCAAAACTTTGGAAACAGCAAAGCTATGGGGGGGATTGCTTTCGGACTTCGTGACGGAGCGCAGATAAATCCGCTGAATCCTGCCTCGTATACTGCGATTGATTCGTTGACATGCTTGTTTGAAGGAGGTGTTAGTCTACAGAATATGAACATCAGTCATAATGGGATGAAGCTGAATGCCAAGAATTCGAGTTTCGATTATTTGGCGATGCAATTTCGTTTGCGCCCTTGGCTGGCTATGACTTTAGGACTTTTGCCATTCTCTAATGTGGGATATGACGTTTCTGACACTCAAACAACAGATAACGGGTTGACTTATGCCCGTAATTTTACAGGAAGCGGTAGTTTATATCAAGTATATGGCGGCTTGGGGATGAAAATAAAAAAGAACTTGTCGGTGGGTGTGAATGTCTCTTATTTCTGGGGCGACATAGACCGTTCTCAATCAATGTTCTACCCCGGAATGTCGTCTAATGTTTATTCGTATAGAAGGAAAACCAGCTTGTCTATTTCAGACTATAAATTGGACTTCGGCTTGCAATATACGATGCCTTTGGGGAAAAATCGTTCAGTGACGCTAGGAACGGTCTATTCTCCGAAGCACAAATTGAATAGCGATCAGGATATTCTGACTATGCTTTCAACTGATAATGAATCAGGAGGCATAACCAATAAAAGTACCGATATAGCGATGGAGTTGCCCAATAGCTTCGGGGCTGGTTTCACTTATAAGTACGACGGTCATTTCATTGTCGGACTTGATTATAGCTTCCAGCAATGGTCGAAAACTAAAAATACAATAACGACAGACGATACGGCCGTACGTAAAGATTTTGAGTCGACGTATGATTTTTGCAATCGTTCGAAAATATCGTTGGGCGGGGAATATATCCCTAATCCTTCGGGGCGTTCATACTTCGGTCATATAAAGTATCGTTTGGGCGCGTATTATGCCACTCCTTATTATAAAGTCGATGGTAAAAGAGCCGCTCAGGAGTATGGAGTCACCGCCGGATTCGGTTTGCCTGTGCCGCGTTCCCGATCCATCTTGAGCATCAGCGGACAGTTTGTACACGTTAAAGCGAAAGAGTCGAATCTGCTCACTGAAAATATTTTCCGTGTGAACATCGGATTGACATTTAACGAACGCTGGTTCTTCAAACGCAGAGTGGAGTAATTGATTTTGAGAGAAATAGATGATATAGTAATAATAACTAAAATTTAGATACAATGAAAATTAAGACGCTTGTGGCTATACTGTTCCTGTCGGCAGGAGCAACGACTGTGGTGGCACAGAATGATGCGGCTAACTGTAATTCGAACAGCAGTATCTCTCATGAGGCTGTACGCGCAGGAAGTTTTAAAGATGCATATCTTCCTTGGAAAGCTGTGCTGGAAAATTGTCCCACACTCCGTTTTTATACTTTTACCGATGGGTATAAAATCCTGAAAGGTTTGTTAGGACAAATTAGTGATAAGAATTCGCCTGAATATAAGAAATATTTCGACGAATTGATGAATACGCATGATTTGCGTATGAAATATACTCCCGATTTTCTTGAAAAAGGGGTTAAAGTGTCTTCTGTAGACGAAGCGTTGGGAATTAAAGCGGTAGATTATATCGCTTTGGCTCCGTCGATAGATGTTAATCTGGCATACAAATGGTTGAGTGAGTCGGTGAACGCAGTGAAAGGCGAATCGGCAGGCGCTACTCTTTTCTATTTTTTGCAGATGTCTCTCGATAAACTGAAAACGGATTCCAATCATAAAGAGCAGTTTATTCAAGACTATTTGGCCGCTTCGGAATATGTAGACGTAGCTTTGGCTTCTGCTGAAAAAGAGAATGTGAAGAAGTCTTTGCAAGGTATTAAAGATAACTTGGTGGCTTTGTTTATCAATAGCGGAACAGCCGATTGCGAATCTTTGCAGGCAATCTATGCACCAAAAGTAGAAACGAATCAGAATGATTTGGCTTATCTGAAGAAGGTGATCGATATTATGAAAATGATGAAATGCACCGATAGCGAAGCTTATTTACAGGCATCTTACTATGTGTATAAAATGGATCCTACTCCCGATGCTGCTACCGGATGCGCTTATCAGGCCTTTAAGAAAGGCGATATCGATGCTGCGGTAAAATTCTTTGATGAAGCTATTAATTTGGAAAGCGATAATCAAAATAAAGCTGAGAAAGCTTATGCGGCAGCGGCAGTTCTGGCTTCTGCAAAGAAGTTGTCTCAGGCAAGAACTTACTGCCAAAAGGCAATCAGTTATAATGGGAATTATGGAGCTCCTTATATCTTAATTGCTAATTTGTATGCTACCAGCCCTAATTGGAGTGACGAACCCGCATTGAACAAATGTACTTATTTTGCGGTAATCGACAAACTACAACAAGCTAAGGCGGTTGATCCGAGTGTGGCTGAAGAAGCGAATAAGCTGATTGCCAGATACGCTGCCCATACTCCTCAGGCGAAAGACCTCTTTATGTTGGGATATAAGCAAGGCGATCGTATTACAATTGGCGGTTGGATCGGAGAGACTACAACGATTAGATAATTTTTATGTCGCGAAAACGAAGTATCCGTTTATTGCATAAAAGCATGAGCATAACAATTGCCTTTGGGGCAATTGTTATGCTTCTTTTATTTTCCTCCTGCAATGATAAAAAAAAGGCTTTAGGAGCTGCCATTACCGAACGCGATTCTTTGCCTGTCTTGAATACACTTGGGGTGACAAGCCTTATCTCGGATTCGGGCGTGACTCGCTATCGTATAAAAACGGAGGAATGGTTGGTGTACGATAGAAAGCGTCCTTCTTATTGGGCGTTCGAAAAAGGAGTCTATTTGGAGCAGTTCGATTCTCTGCTTCATGTGGAGGCTAGTATCAAGGCTGATACAGCTTATTATTACGACCGGGAGAAGCTCTGGAAATTGATGGGGCACGTGGATATACGAAACCGGAAAGGCGAACGGTTTAATACCGAGTTGTTGTATTGGAATCAGAACGATCGAAAGGTATATTCGGACAAGTTCATACGTATTCAGCAACCCGACCGAATTATTACAGGTTACGGGTTTGATTCCAACGAGCAAATGACTGTTTATGTGATTCACAATATAGGAGCAGTCATTGATGTAGACGACTCCGCTCCTGTAGCTCCACCGGATTCATTGAAAAAAGATTCTGCGAAATAACTATGAATATTTATCTTTCTCTTATCATTACGATGGCATTCTCCGCTTTCTTTTCGGGCATGGAGATTGCTTTTGTATCGGTAGACAAATTGCGTTTTGAGGTGGATCGGAAGGGGACTGTCTCCTCTCGAATACTTTCTACTTTTTTTAAAAGTCCCAATGAATTTATTTCTACTATGTTGGTGGGAAATAATATTGCATTGGTTATTTACGGTATTTTGATGGCTCAGATTATCGGTGATGCTTTTCTGACAGGTGTTGTCGAAAATCATTTCCTGATGGTTTTGATCCAGACTGTTATTTCCACTTTAGTCATTCTCGTCACCGGAGAGTTTCTTCCCAAGACATTGTTTAAAATCAATCCTAATTGGGTTTTAAACGTCTTTGCTGTTCCTTTGTTTTTTTGTTATATAGTTTTATACCCCGTTTCTAAGTTTTCTTCAGGTTTGTCATATTTCTTTTTGAGGCTTTTCGGTTTGAAGGTGAATAAAGAAGTCTCGAGTAAGGCCTTTAGTAAAATTGATCTGGACTATTTTATTCAAACAGGTATTGATAATGCGGAGAATCAAGAAGACTTAGATACGGAAGTGAAGATTTTTCAGAACGCACTTGATTTTTCCAGTGTCAAGATACGCGACTGTATTGTGCCTCGTACGGAGATTGTGGCGGTAGATGTGAGCGCTTCGCTCGAAGAGTTGAAAAACAGGTTTATCGAATCGGGCATTTCAAAAATTATTGTTTACGATGGCAATATAGACAATGTCGTGGGCTATATTCATTCGTCGGAAATGTTCCGGAATCCCAAAGAATGGAGGAACAATGTGACGAATGTGCCTATTGTGCCCGAAACAATGGCTGCTAACAAGTTAATGAAATTGTTCATGCAACAGAAGAAAACAATTGCTGTGGTGGTAGATGAATTCGGGGGAACAGCAGGCATTGTTTCGCTGGAAGATTTGGTTGAGGAAATATTCGGCGATATAGAGGATGAACATGACAATACTTCTTACATTTGTAAAGAGATTGGTAAAGATGAATATATTCTGTCGGCCCGTTTGGAAATAGGCAAGGTTAACGAGATGTTTGGTCTTAATTTGCCTGAATCCGACGATTATCTCACGGTAGGTGGCTTAATCTTGAATCAGTACCAGAGTTTGCCGAAATTGCACGATTTGATTCAAGTAGACAAGTATCAGTTTAAAATTATTAAGGTGACAGCCACTAAAATAGAGCTTGTTCGACTCAAAGTCTTGGAATAATTTCGACATCCATGATTTTTTTACGTAATAAATAGACGCATAATTGCATTTTTTGTATCTTCGTGCGCTAAAATGACTAAGAAAAGAAATAATATAAACATAAATCGTATTAGTAAAAATGGCAACATTACAAAACATTAGGTCTAAAGGGCCTTTATTGGTGATTGTTATCGGCGTGGCGCTGTTTGCTTTCATTGCGGGGGATGCTTGGAAGGTTTTGCAGCCGCATCAGTCGCATGACGTAGGTGAGGTGAACGGAGATGCTCTTTCAGCTCAGGAGTATCAGGGATTGGTAGAAGAATATACCGAAGTGGTTAAACTTTCACGCGGTGTAAGCGCTTTGAACGATGAGCAAACCAATCAGGTACGCGATGAGGTATGGCGTTCTTATGTTAACAATAAATTGATCGAAAAAGAAGTAAAAAGCTTGGGAATTACTGTATCTCCGGCTGAGATTCAAGACATCTTAAAGGCAGGAGTTCATCCTTTGCTGCAACAGACTCCGTTCCGGAATCCGCAAACAGGCAAGTTCGACAGAGATATGCTCAATAAGTTCCTCGTGGAGTATTCGAGGATGAAAGGTTCGCAAGCGTCGGAACAGTATGCGGCTCTGTACAAATATTGGTCGTTTATTGAAAAAACGTTAGTTCAAAGCCGTTTGGCTGAGAAGTATCAAACGTTGGTTGCCAAAGCGCTTTTGTCTAATCCTGTAGAAGCTCAAGCAACTTTCGACGGCAGAACGAGTCAATATGATTTGCTGTTCACTGCTGTTCCTTATTCTTTTGTGCCCGACTCTGCTGTTTCTGTGAAAGAATCGGAGCTTAAAGAATTGTATAACAAAAAGAAGGAACAATTCAAACAGTATCAGGAAACCCGTGATATCAAATATGTGGATGTTCAAGTGACTGCCAGCGCGGAAGACAAGGCGGCTATTCAGAAAGAGGTAGACGAGGCAACAGAACAATTGGCCGGTGTCACAGAAGATTATACAGCTTTTATCCGTAGCACCGGATCTGAGGTTCCTTATGTCGATTTGTTGTCCAATAAGACGGCTTTGCCTTCGGATGTGGCCGCACGTTTGGATTCCGCCTCTATCGGTTCTGTTTACGGACCTTACTATAATGGTTCCGACAATACGATCAACTCATTCAAGGTGTTGGCGAAAGGAGCTGCAGCCGATTCTGTCCAATTCCGTCAAATTCAGGTGATTGCTGAAGACGCTGCAAAGACAAAAGCTTTATCAGACAGTATTTATACAGCCTTGAAAGGAGGCGCAGATTTTGTTGAATTGGCTAAGAAATACGGTCAGACAGGCGAATCTAATTGGTTGACTGCTGCGCAATACGAGGGTGCTCAGCTTGACGGAGATAATTTGAAATTTATTTCAACTGTTGTCAACGCCGGTGTCAACGAGTTGGTAAAACTGCCTATGGCTCAGGTGGATGTTATTTTGCAGGTGACTAACAAGAAAGCGGTGAAAGATAAATATAAAGTGGCTGTAATCAAGCGTGAAGTGGAATTTAGCAAAGAAACATACAACCGTGCTTATAATGATTTCAGCCAGTTTGTTGCTGCTAACCCAACCTTGGAAAAGATGACCGCGAATGCAGAAGAGGCGGGATACAAGTTGCTTGACAGATCGGATGTTTCTGCTGCTGAGCATGGTATTGGCGGTGTGAGGGGAACAAAGGAAGCATTAAGATGGGTGTTCAGCGCCAAACCGGGTGATGTTTCCGGCCTGTATGAATGTGGAGAAAGTGATCATTTGATGGCAGTGGCTTTGGTAAATGTCACTCCCGAAGGCTATCGTCCCTTGAAAGATGTACAGGAAATCTTGAAAGCCGAAATCGTAAAAGAGAAGAAAGCGGAGAAGATAATGGCGGATATGAAAGCTGCCAATGCATCGACATTGGATCAGTATAAAGCGATGCCGGGTGCAGTAAGCGATTCATTGAAAATGGTGACTTTTGCCGCTCCGGCATATGTGCCTTCATTGCGTAGCAGCGAATCGTTGGTAGGCGCTTATGCTTCAGTTGCCGAAGCCGATAAGTTGAGCGAGCCGATCAAAGGTAACGCCGGTGTTTTTGTGCTGCAGATGTACGGCAAAGAGAAAACTAACGAAACTTTTGATGTTAAGGAAGAAGAAAATGTATTGACTAATATGCATGCACGTTTTGCCAGTCGCATGATGAATGATTTGTATCTGAAGGGCAAAGTGAAAGATACTCGTTATTTGTTCTTCTAAATCATTACCTATAATTCTTTCGATAAATTTTGAGAGAAATAAATTAGCAAGGGGTTGTTCAGGGAATTTTTGGACAGCCCCTTTGCTTTTGTGAGCATAGGTCCAAAAGGGAGCTTCCGGAGAAAGTTACAGATACGTATGTTTCATCCTTTGCTTTTCGGGGGTGTTCCGAAAGTGCATTCTCCGTTTGAAACCAAACAGGCGTTTTCGGAGAGCTTTTGTTGGCGTTTATGACAACTTTTGCAGCTTCGCTTTGCAGAAATCGACTTTATTTCCTTACATTTGCAAATATAAAGTGTAAAGAGCAAAATAGAATGTCTAAATATCCCCTCCTTGGAATGACGTTGGCAGAGTTGCAGTCTGTAGCGAAAAGACTGGGTATGCCCGGCTTTGCCGCCAAGCAGATCGCATCCTGGCTTTACGATAAGAAAGTTGTTTCAATCGATGAAATGACCAATCTTTCGTTGAAGCACAGGAACTTGTTAAAGCAGAATTATGAGGTAGGCGCAATGTCACCCGTAGATGAAATGCGTTCTGTCGACGGGACGGTGAAGTACTTGTATAGGGTCGGCGATCATTTTGTCGAGTCGGTATATATCCCCGACGAAGACCGTGCTACGCTTTGCGTCTCTTCGCAGGTGGGCTGTAAGATGAATTGTCGCTTTTGCATGACGGGTAAACAAGGATATACCGTCAGTTTGACAGCTCATCAGATTATCAACCAAATACATTCGCTGCCCGAACGGGATAAGCTGACCAATGTGGTGATGATGGGGATGGGAGAACCCCTCGATAATTTAGACGAGCTTTTGAAAGCGCTGGATGTGCTCACCGCTTCGTATGGCTATGCGTGGAGTCCTAAACGTATCACTGTGTCCACGGTAGGGTTGCGGAAGGGATTGCGGCGTTTTATCGAAGAGAATGAATGCCATCTCGCAATAAGCTTGCATTCTCCGGTTGGCCGGCAACGCGCGGAACTGATGCCGGCCGAGAAAGCGTTTCCGGCGACCGAAATTGTGGAACTTCTGAAAAACTATGATTTCAGTAAGCAACGGAGGCTCTCGTTCGAGTATATCATGTTTAAAGGGGTGAACGATTCGCAAGTCTATGCCAAAGAACTTTTAAAGCTTCTTCGGGGCTTGGATTGCCGTATGAACCTGATTCGTTTTCATGCCATACCCGGAGTTGACCTCGAAGGTTCCGATATGGAGACAATCACCCGTTTCCGCGATTATCTGACTTCGCACGGCTTGTTCACTACCATTCGCGCCTCCAGAGGAGAAGACATCTTTGCCGCCTGCGGCATGTTGTCGACAGCCAAACAAGAAAAAAAGAATCACATTAACATATAAAACCGAACATCATGAAAAAGTATTTCTCTCTTTTTAGCCTGGCTCTGGCTGTCGTCGTGCTTGCTTCCTGTGTTGGCGGGAACCCGCTTGCGAGCGGACGTCCGTTTGAGATATTAGTCGTAGTCGATCAAGATGTGTGGGAACGTCCTGCAGGAAGAGCTTTGCATGATGTGCTCGATACGGATGTGCCGGGTTTGCCTCAGTCCGAACCGTCTTTCCGCATTATGTATACCGCCCCGAAAAATTATGATTCGACTTTAAAATTGATTCGTAATATTGTTATAGTAGACATACAAGATATTTATACGAAAGCTTCTTTTAAGTTTGCGAGAGATGTGTATGCCGCCCAGCAGATGATTTTGACCATTCAGGCTCCCGATGAAGAAGAATTCCGCAAGTTTGTGGCGGAAAACAAACAAGTCATTATCGACTTCTTTACACGCGTAGAGATGAATCGCCAGATATCTTTGCTGGAAAAGAAACACAGCGCGATGATTTCGAATAAGGCAGATAGTTTGTTCGGCTGTGAAGTGTGGTTGCCTGCGGAGTTGAGCTATTCGAAAACAGGCGTGGATTTTCTGTGGGTATCTACGAATACTGCCAGTGCCGATCGTAACTTTGTGATGTACTCTTACCCGTATACCGACAAAGATACGTTTACCAAAAAGTTTTTCATACAGAAACGCGACTCTGTGATGAAAGCCAATATTCCCGGTTATAAAGAAGGTGTGTACATGATGACCGACTCTTTGTTGACAGATGTTCGTGCCATCAGTGTACACAATGAATACACGATGGAAGTACGCGGTCTGTGGCGTATGAAAGGAGACTTCATGGGCGGCCCGTATGTCTCTCACACTCGTTTGGACAGTAAGAACAACCGGATTATTACAGCCGAGATATTTGTTTATTCACCCGATAAAATGAAACGAAACCTGGTTCGTCAAATGGAGGCGTCTCTCTACACGTTGAAACTTCCCGGCGAAGTTCAGCAAAGTCGGATACCTCTGGGGGTAAAAGACGGGGAACAACTTAAAAAACAAGAAAATGGAAAATAATAAGATAAGGATAGGCATCACTCAGGGAGATATTAACGGTGTGGGATATGAAGTTATTTTGAAAACGTTTGCAGATCCGGTCATGCTGGAACTTTGCACTCCCATTATTTACGGTTCTCCGAAAGTAGCCGCGTATCATCGCAAATCTTTGGATTTGTCTGCCAATTTCAGTATCATCAACTCTGCTTCCGAAGCTTCCTATAATCGTTTGAGCGTAGTCAATTGTTCGGATGATGAGGTAAAGGTGGAGTTTTCAAAACCCGATCCGGAGGCGGGAAAAGCTGCTTTCGACTCTTTGAAACGCGCGATAGAAGAATACCGCGAAGGATTGATCGACGCAATCGTGACGGCACCTATCAATAAGCATACGATTCAGTCGGAGGAGTTTGTTTTCCCCGGTCATACGGAGTATATCGAGGAGCAATTAGGAAACGGGAACAAGGCATTGATGATCTTGATGAAAGGCGATTTCCGGATGGCTTTGGTTACCACCCATATTCCTGTGAAAGATATTGCGGCTACCATAACCAAGGAGTTGATTCAAGAGAAACTGATGATATTCCACCGTTGCCTGAAGCAGGATTTCGGTATCGGCGCTCCCCGTATCGCCGTTCTCTCTCTTAATCCGCATGCCGGAGACGGCGGATTGCTCGGGACGGAAGAGCAGGATATCATTATCCCAGCGATGAAAGAGCTGGCGGATAAGAAGATTCTTTGTTACGGCCCTTATGCAGCCGACGGCTTCATGGGATCGGGCAATTATTCTCACTTCGACGGAATTCTGGCGATGTATCACGACCAGGGATTGGCTCCATTCAAAGCTTTGGCCATGGACGACGGTGTAAATTATACGGCGGGGCTTCCCGTTGTAAGAACTTCGCCTGCACACGGCACCGCCTACGATATCGCCGGCAAGGGAGTGGCAAGTGAAGACTCTTTCCGACAGGCTGTTTATGCGGCTATCGATGTGTTCCGAAATCGTCGGCGGGAGAAAGAAGCGCGCACCAATCCTTTGCGGAAACAATATTACGAAAAGCGCGACGACAGCGACAAGCTGAAGTTGGATGTAGTGGCAGACGAAGATTAAGAGTCTGGCGGTTTTAATGATAGGCGAACGGGAGACTGAGTTCCTGTTTGGCAAATCACTAAATGATAATTATAGTAATGACAAAGACGGAAATACAGCAAGTGAAACTGCGTTTCGGTATTATTGGCAATACCGAGGCGTTGTTGCGTGCCATCGATATTGCAATTCAGGTAGCGCCTACCGATTTGTCTGTACTGATCACCGGAGAAAGCGGTGTGGGAAAAGAAAGTTTTCCGCAAATCATTCATCAGTACAGCCGGAGAAAACACGGGCAGTATATTGCAGTGAATTGCGGAGCTATCCCCGAAGGAACAATCGATTCGGAACTCTTCGGTCATGAGAAGGGAGCCTTTACCGGAGCAATCGGTGAACGCAAAGGATATTTCGGAGAAGCCGATGGCGGAACAATCTTTCTTGATGAAGTGGGAGAGTTGCCGTTGCCTACTCAAGCCCGCTTGCTTCGTGTGTTGGAGAGCGGCGAATTTATTAAAGTCGGGTCGTCTAAGGTTCAGAAGACAGATGTCCGTATTGTTGCGGCTACGAATGTGAATCTCACTCAAGCCATTGCCGAAGGACGTTTCCGGGAAGATTTGTATTATCGGCTCAACACTGTTCCCATTCAGGTGCCTCCTTTGCGTGAAAGAGGCGAAGATGTGTTTTTGTTGTTCCGGAAATTTGCGGCAGACTTTGCCGAACGATACCGGATGCCGGCCATTCAACTCACAGAAGATGCGAAGCGTTTGCTGCTTGATTATTCGTGGCCGGGTAACGTGCGCCAATTGAAGAATATCACCGAACAGATATCGATTATTGAAACGAACCGGGAAATTACAGGAGCTATCTTGCAAACCTATCTCCCCGCACAGAACACTCAGCGGCTTCCGGCATTACTGGGGAAGCATGAAAGCAAAAGTTTTGAGAGCGAACGTGAAATACTCTACTCGGTCTTGTTCGATATGCGGCAGGAAGTGGCCGAATTGAAGAAGATGGTGCATAACCTGATGGGCGAACGGACGGGGCAAATGATGGCTGCTTCCGTAATTGCCCCGCAACCCGTCATGCCGGCCATTATTCATCCTATTCATCCTGTACAGAAAGAAGAAGACGATGATATACAAGATACCGAAGAGTATGTGGAGGAAACTCTCTCTTTGGATGAAGCCGAAAAAGAGTTGATACGAAAGGCGCTCGACAAACATCACGGGAAACGGAAAAGTGCGGCAAAAGATCTGAATATTTCGGAGCGTACCCTTTATAGAAAAATAAAAGAATATGGATTGGATTAAAAGAAGAATATATATCCTGTTGTTGCCGGCATTGCTGTCGATGGCTTTTGCCTGTAGCGTGTCTTACAAGTTTAACGGCTCGTCTATCAATTACGATAAGGTGAAAACAATTTCCATTACCGAGTTTCCCATCAAGTCGGAGTATGTGTATGCTCCTTTGGCGACAAAGTTTAATGAAGACTTAAAAGATATCTTTATCAGGCAGACGCGTTTGCAAATGGTCAGGCCCAATCAAAATGCCGACTTGCAGATTGACGGTGAAATCACCGGTTACAATCAATACAACCAAGCCGTATCTGCCGACGGGTATTCTTCGGAAACCAAATTGACGATTACCGTAAACGTTCGTTTTGTCAACAACACGAATCATGCCGAAGACTTCGAACAGCAGTTTACCGCTTTCCGTACTTACGATTCCCGGCAATTGCTGACAGCCGTGCAAGACGTTCTGATTGCCGAAATGACCAAAGAGATAACCGACCAAATATTTAATGCGACTGTCGCAAACTGGTAATTTAATTTAAATGACTTCCGCCAACCTTCAAGAATGGATTGAGCATCCCGAAAAACTCGATAGGGATACGCTGTACGAGCTACGCAATATGCTTGCGAGATATCCTTATTTCCAGACGCTCCGCCTGCTGTATCTCAAAAATTTATATCTCCTTCACGATATCAGTTTTGGGACGGAGTTGCGTAAGTCCGTTTTGTATGCGGCTGACCGACAAAAACTGTTTTACCTCATCGAGGGCGGAAATTTTGCCATACAGCCGCGAAAAGAGAATATTGCAGCTGAAGAGGCTGTCGAAGAGGAACCTTCTGTCGACCGTACGTTGGCTTTGATCGACGCTTTTTTGGCTAACGCTCCTGAAGAAATAACCAATCAAACGGGTTTGCCCGATTACAGTACGGACTATACGGCTTACCTGTTGCAGGATGAAGCGGCGGGTGAAGTTGCCGAACCGCACCATCGGCTGAAGGGATACGAGCTGATCGACCATTTCATCGAGAATAGCGAAAAAGATGCTCTTTTGCCGATGAGAGGGGGAACTGACAATTCTTCGGCAGGATTGTCGCGCAATGATTCGGAACCTTCTGCCGACCCGGAGTATGATGTTACAGTGCATGAGAAAGAAATAAAGTCGGGAAACGAGAATGTTGCAGTGCATAAAGAAGTAAGCACATGCGCCGAAAGTATTCAAGATGATCGGGTGGAGAAAGAAGACGAGGATGACAGCTGTTTTACTGAAACTTTAGCTAAAATATACATAAAACAGCAACGATATTCGAAAGCTCTTGAAATAATTAAAAAATTAAGTTTGAAATATCCAA
>OHBE01000191.1_pt1 | contig 71542 bp, 64 predicted proteins | sample 1577231 | NCBI WGS metagenome assembly OHBE01 (sample SAMEA3541506, study PRJEB24748) | human gut metagenome | biome: human gut; feature: human-associated habitat; material: faeces | place: China | collected 2012 | reverse complement strand
GTTGCCCGTACCTGCCATGAAATTATCCATCCATCCTTTCTTCATGTCCTTTTTCACCCCCAGATCAAGTATCATTTCCTCATCCCCGTCATCAATTCCGGTCAGACGTGCCAAATCGGATTTACGTTCATAAGCTCTCAGCTTCTCCACCATTTCCACCGGCAGATTTTTCAAGGCAGCTTTCGGATCGTCCGCAAAGAACTCTTTGCCGTCTACCAATATCTTCTTAACTTCCTTGCCATGAATCAACAGCTTTCCATCGCCATCTATCTCTCCACCGGGCAATTGTTTTACAAGATCTTCGAGCATGGAACCTTCGGGGGTACGATAGGCAGAGGCATTGAAGACCGTGGTATCCTGTTCGGTAACTGCCAGAGGAGCTTTACCCACCACTACCGTTTCGCCCAACAAAAAGCCATCGGAAAATAGTGCAATATCACCCAAGTTCTGCGAAGTACCTCTGAATGAAGAGGGAATAGATTTAGAAAAAGTGGTATAGCCAATGAAAGAAATCTCTAAAAGCAATTTCTTGTCTTTTGGCCAGACAACCGGCATTTTGAATTTGCCGTCGTCCGTCGTTGCTACACCGGTAACAAAAGCACTATCCGGTAAAGTTAGCAAACGCACCGCTGCATATCCTACCGGTTGCTTTGTATCTTTATCAACAACACGTCCGGCAAAGTTCCCTTTGCCGGACTGAGCATTAGCAGTCATACCTGACCACAATAAAACAACATAAAATAGTATGTTTCGGAAAGTCAAATATGTATGCCTGTGCCCCATTCGTGTCTATCAAGTAGTCTAATGAAAATGTATTATTTAGTGGCAGGAGCAGGTCTTCCATGCATCGGACGCTTTCCTTGTCCGTGCTTCTGACCTTTTCTTCTATCAAATTCTTTTCTGAATTTATTCGCATTACTCTTTTCTGTCTGATAGATCTTCATAATCTGTTTAGGAGACAGAATCTTACGAAATTCATTATAATACTTCTCACGAACATCCAGAATCTTACGGCTTTGTGCAAACTGATCCTTTATCTGTTTTTCTATTTCCGCATCCGTCGGTACAGGTTTCGCAGTTTGTTTAGCTTCTGCATTGTTTCCTCTGTTTCTTTCGTGGCGGTTCATCATCCGGCACTCACGCAGTGCTTTCAGGTACCCCTCGTAAACAGGAGTAAATTTAGCAGCCGTAGCATCATCCAACATCAATGTTTTTACCATCTGGTTAGCTTGTCTCTGCATCATCTGCTCGGGAGTAGGGCGTTGTTTCTGATCCTTATTATCCTTATTCTGAGCAGAAATTGTTTGGCTACCAATCAAAAGAGCAGCCATCATTACATAAATAAACTTAGCCTTCATAATTTTCTTGTTTTTTATTAATACCTAATTTAAAAATATGTCATTATCAGAGAAGTCGACGAGCTCTTCCAACTCCTCATCCGACAGTTCATGAATCCATTTATCCACCGGATCGCTGCTGCTTCTATCCACAGCCAGCATATCCGAAGTTCCTGCAGGTACATCTCCCGTCTGTAAATAAGACGGAACAAATAATACCCCTGCCAGTATTGCAGCAGCTGCTACAGCAGTAGAGAACATTATCTGTAAACGGCGTTTCCTACATTGCCCGCCGTAAGTACGTTCCATAACCTTTTGCTGCATATCCTCAAAGAAATTATCAGGAGTGCGGTAAGGTGTCTTTTTACCTATATCATCAAAATCAAATTCTTTATTCATCGTCCTATCTATTTAAGATGTATTCTTTTATTTTTTCTTTCGCATAATGATAATTCACTTTAAGAGTCTCCGCTTTCGTTTCCAGAATGCGTTCTATTTGGTCATAATCGAGCTCGTCATAATACCGCAGGTTGAATACAAGGCGTTGTTTTTCAGGCAAACTTAAAATAGCTTCCTGGAATTTTACAGCCAATTCATTTTCATAATCAACGTATTCCGACGCTCTCAACTTGCCCACCAACTCTTCATGTATTTCATCGGACGAAACGATTTTTTCTCCTTTTCGCCGGTTCAGCAAACGCAAGCTTTCGTTTGTTGCGATCCGGTATATCCATGTAGAAAGAGAACTCTCGCTACGGAACTGTTCGAAATTGCGAAACACCCGTATGAATACTTCCTGCAGAACATCTTCCGCATCTTCGTGAGATACAACCAATCTGCGGATATAATTATATATCGGCTCTTGGAAAGTGTCCATCAGCATTTTGAACCCGCGTTCACGGTTTAGAAGATATGTTTGTCGGATTTGTTCTTCGTTCATCATTTCTTTTTCCGGTCTTTATGAGATTAGAACGCGACAAAGAAAGGAAGTTAAATGAGAAAGAGAGGTTTTGGCTTTTATTAACAAACGGTGAGGGTATGGGCGATAAACCGAGGAAATACCGGACTATATCGAACTTCCGGAAAAAAGGAGTGAAAGAAGCTTGGACGGAAACTAAACCATCGGATATGATAAACGCATCTCATACCCGATAATACAAGTGGCGGGGAGTTGAAAGAAACGACGAGTTACCAGAACTTATTATATTCGGCACTATACTCAAAGCCGACATTTTTCAGCCGGCTCACTATATCTTCACGGTCTACGTTCATATCTTCACACAATTCATCGAGTGAAGAATAGCAGTCGCGCAATTTCATATTGATAACGCTGAAAAGCATCATCGGGTCTTTGGGTAATTCCATCACAAACAGATAATTTTGCTGCAAAAGTACAATGATTCCACGAATATCAGCTCTTCGAGACGTTTTTTTTTCGTTTCCGGAAAATCTTTTTACCGTATTTTGCTCAACGAGATCGTTTTTTCAATTTATCCACCGCATGCTCCAGAGATTCCGTAGGCTCCAGAATATTATAAGCTCCCCAGAAATCAGGATTCCAATATTCATCGACTTTATCATAGAATACTTGCTTGGCGCCGAAAGCCGCTTTGTTGGATATTACAGACCGTTCCGCCTCTTTCCTGTCCGTAACAACCATTTCGGTAAGAACAGTATATCCCGAAGAGAACAGCCGTTTCTTCCAATCACATTTAAAACGCATTTCATTGCGAATGTAATTCAGGTATGTCTTTCCGTCGCGCTCGTTATAAGTAATCAAAAAACTCACTTCCTGCGGTTTGAACCGCAACCCCAACGGCTTTTTATAAAGAATGGCCTGAGTGGCCTTTATCTTATGGCTCATGTCGAGATTAAATTCTGCACGGGTAAAAGCAAATTTTTCGCGGTCGATATATAGTTTGCCGTAAAAGAGAGCGTAAGGCAACACCACTCCGGGCCGAAAACCGATCACGTACTGCAAGCGGTTGGCAATCATTACAGGTTCTTCCATCCAGAAGTCGTAGTATCCCAAACTCTCCCGATTCAGTAAAGCTTCGCTGTTCTTCACTATATCGAGATAAAGAGACAGATTAGGGCCTCCCACTACCTTAACGGCGAGTGTATCGCTCAGCTTCGGGCTCAACAAGCGTCGTCCTTTATCGATCTTTACCTTGTCTGAGTCGGCCGTTCTATCTTCATAAGAGGTCTTCAGAATATCGATCACCGCCTCGGAAATACTGATATAGCGCCGTCCTTTCTGTACAGTCTCGCGATAGAAACCGGTCAACAAATCGTCTTTTGCACTATAATTGACCGGTATCTTCTTGATCGCCTCTTCTATCACCGCCCATGGATTATTCCCGAAAACTACGATTTCATGCAACAGGCTCGCCTGCGGAACCATCCATACCACGATTTCCGATTTCCGGTTTCCTTCGGGAGAAACACGAACATTCTGATAACCGATATGAGAAAGCTCCAAAACCGGTGCAGTCTCTTCCTTCCTTATCTTTAAAGTGAACAATCCGTCGGCATTGGTCACAGTTCCAATGTGGCTTCCGAAAAGAGATACATTTACATTCTCCAACGGTTTTTTGTTTTGCTTGTCTTTCACCACTCCCGTAACAATAAGATGCCCTTCCATTTCACCTTGCGCCCATAAATTGACCGAGCTTGCCCATAGAAAGGCCAGTAATGACACAACTAAAAGTCTAACAGTATTCTTCATCTTACAAGTTTTTTAAATAATGGTAACACGCATCATCTACTAACATCACAGAGGCCTATCTTGAATGGGAAAGATAGTAACCTACTAATACATAAACAATTATTCTTCGTCTTTTTCTTCGTATTTCATTTTCTTTAGCCAATTATTAACACATTAATACAGCCGTTTATGCGGGAGAACGATAAATAAAAGATAAAGGAGACAAAAGCGGAAGAAAAACAAACGCGGTCTCCCTTGCTTCTTGTTCTTACAAAAAGAACTAAAACATATAGTAAGCATTTTTAATTTACACCGGGAGTAGAAAAAAACAGAAAAAATATCACCTCAAAGATCTTCTTTCCATTTCCTTTCAACAATTAAAAAGGTTTTTGACAGGACATTACGGGGCATTTGAAATCTTTTTGCTACCCGAAAGAATAATGTATACAAAAGAGTTTATATGCATGTTGTCTTTTTTCTAATATATTAAAAATAAGGCGATTAATATTTCCATCAAACAAGATTGTAATATCAAACAAAGAGCTATATTTGCAACGTCTCAAAATCTAATACTTATGAAACTTCTATCTATCTATGATTTGCAAACAATCAGGAAGAGAGCGGCGCACGCCTTACTATTGCGTGAAGAAAGTAACAAAAAGTTAGTAGAAGAGAGCTGTGGATTGGCAGCAGGCACAGAACATCTCCAAATACTGACTTGCGAAGGCACCGGATGCAAGGCTTCTTCCAGCCATACTATCAGGGAAAACCTGAAAAAAGCGATTGAAAAGAACGGCATAGCCGATAAAGTGGAAGTGATTACCGTAGGTTGCTTCGGTTTCTGCGAGAAAGGGCCTATCGTGAAAATCATTCCGGACAACACGTTTTACACAGAAGTCACCCCCGAAGATGCGGAGGAAATAATCAACGAGCACATCATCGGAGGGCATAAAGTGGAGCGGTTGCTCTACGAAGACCCGAAGACTCAAAAGGCAGTCAGCGACTCCAAACACATGGATTTCTATAGGAAACAGATGAGAGTCGCTTTACGTAATTGCGGTTTTATCGATCCCGAAAATATTGAAGAATACATTGCCCGCGACGGATACTTCGCTCTTGCCGACTGCCTTCTCCAAAAGCAACCGATGGACGTTATCGATCTCATCAAGCGGTCGGGACTGCGGGGACGAGGCGGAGGAGGTTTCCCTACCGGCCTTAAATGGGAGTTCGCGCATAAGCAGGAATCGGACATCAAATATGTGGTTTGCAATGCCGACGAAGGAGACCCGGGCGCATTCATGGACCGTTCCATCATGGAAGGCGACCCGCATTCCATCGTAGAAGCGATGGCCATTTGCGGTTATTCCATAGGTTCGTCCAAAGGATTGGTGTACATACGCGCAGAATATCCGCTCGCCATACAACGTTTGAAGAAAGCGATAGAACAGGCGCAGAAATACGGATTGCTGGGAGCCAACATATTGGGAACCGACTTCTCTTTCGATATTGAAATCCGCTACGGAGCAGGGGCTTTCGTATGCGGTGAGGAGACGGCTTTAATCCATTCGATGGAGGGCAAACGCGGCGAACCGACACTGAAACCTCCCTATCCCGCAGAATGCGGATATCAGGGCAAACCTACCAATGTGAACAATGTGGAGACATTGGCCAATATTCCCGTCATACTGACTAAAGGGTACGAATGGTTTGCCTCTATCGGCACCGAACGGTCGAAAGGAACCAAAGTTTTTGCCCTCGCCGGAAAGATAAACAATGTGGGACTTATCGAGGTTCCTATGGGAACTACTCTGCGGGAAGTAATCTATGAGATTGGCGGAGGTATCAAAGACGGCAAAAAGTTTAAGGCGGTGCAGACAGGAGGTCCGTCGGGCGGATGCCTCACGGAAAAACATCTGGACACTCCCATCGACTTCGACAATCTTCTGGCAGCGGGTTCTATGATGGGATCGGGCGGTATGATTGTAATGGACGAAGACGACTGCATGGTGTCTGTAGCCCGCTTTTATCTCGACTTCACGGTAGAAGAGTCGTGCGGCAAATGTACTCCGTGCCGCATCGGGAACAAACGTCTGCTGGAAATATTAAATAAAATAACAGAAGGGAAAGGGAATGAAAAAGATCTGGAAATGCTCTCTACATTGGGACGCGTAATCAAAGACACAGCTCTCTGCGGATTAGGGCAAACCTCCCCGAATCCGGTATTATCTACCATAGACAATTTCCACGACGAATATATGGAACACGTCAGAGACAAGACCTGCCGCTCCAAACGTTGCAAAGCCTTACTCACATACACCATCAACCCCGAACTGTGCATCGGTTGCCATCTCTGCGCGAAGCATTGTCCGGCGGATGCCATCAGCGGCACGGTACGAAAACCTCACGTGATAAATCCCGATATGTGCATCAAGTGCGGCATGTGTATGGCGCGTTGCAAATTCAAAGCTATTCTCGTTTGCTAAAACCTATATATTATGGAAGAAAAACAGATTACACTTCAAATCGACGGGCACTTCATTACCGTCCCCGAAGGAAGCACGATTCTCGAAGCAGCCTGTAAAATAGGCATCGACATACCGACTCTTTGCCACATCGACCTGAAAGGAACTTGCATTAAGAACAATCCGGCTTCGTGCCGCATCTGTGTAGTGGAAGTAGCCGGACGAAGAAATCTGGCACCCTCGTGCTCCACTCCGTGCACAGAGGGAATGGTTGTAAAAACCAGTACGTTGCGGGTGATGAATGCCCGAAAGATTGTTGCCGAACTAATTCTATCGGATCATCCGAACGACTGTCTCACCTGTCCCAAATGCGGCGACTGCGAACTCCAGACATTGGCATTGCGCTTCAACATCCGCGAGATGCCTTTCAACGGAGGCGAACTTTCTCCGCGCAAACGAGAAGTCACCTCATCCATTGTGCGCAACATGGACAAGTGTATATTCTGCCGCCGGTGCGAAAGCGTATGCAACGAGGTGCAGACCGTCGGCGCGCTCGGAGCCATCCGCCGCGGTTTCAATACAACCATCGCTCCTGCTTTCGATAAAATGATGACCGAAAGCGAATGTACCTATTGCGGACAGTGCGTCGCCGTGTGCCCGGTCGGAGCGCTGACCGAACGCGATCATACCAACCGTTTGCTCGAAGATCTGGCCAATCCGGACAAAACAGTGATTGTACAGACGGCTCCTGCCGTGCGGGCAGCCTTAGGCGAAGAGTTCGGACTGAAACCCGGTACGCTGGTCACCGGGAAAATGGTCTACGCCCTACGGGAACTGGGATTCGATTACGTGTTCGATACAGACTTTGCCGCCGACCTCACCATTATGGAAGAAGGTTCGGAGATACTAAACCGTCTTACCCGCTATCTCGACGGGGACAAATCGGTACGTCTTCCCATCCTGACTTCCTGTTGCCCGGCATGGGTCAATTTCTTCGAGCACCATTTTCCGGATATGCTCGACATTCCTTCCACCGCGCGCTCGCCCCAGCAAATGTTCGGCTCCATCGCCAAAAGTTATTGGGCGGAGAAAATGGGAATACCCAGAGAGAAACTGACCGTAGTCTCCATTATGCCGTGCCTGGCCAAGAAATACGAATGCGACCGTCATGAATTCAAAACAGACGGCAATCCCGATGTCGATTATTCCATCTCTACCCGCGAGTTGGCGAGGCTCATCAAACGGGCCAACATCGGTTTCACACTGCTTCCGGACAGCGAGTTCGACAATCCGCTGGGAGAATCTACCGGAGCGGGAGTGATCTTCGGTACTACAGGCGGCGTGATGGAAGCAGCTTTGCGCTCTGTGTACGAAATCTATACCGGGAAAATCTTGGAGGATGTGAACTTCGAACAAGTACGCGGACTGAGCGGTGTACGAAGAGCCACAATCAATTTAAACGGATTCGACCTTAAAGTAGGCATTGCGCACGGATTGGGAAACGCCCGCCAACTGCTCGAAGATATCCGGAACGGACATAACGAATACCACGTCATTGAGATCATGGCATGTCCGGGAGGTTGTATCGGAGGAGGCGGACAACCGTTACACCACGGCAAATCCGATGTGCTGTACGCCCGCGCCAACGCGCTTTATCGCGAAGACTCAAAGAAACAGTTGCGCAAATCGCACAACAATCCGTATATCAAGCAATTGTATGGAGAATACCTTGACAAGCCACTGAGTGAGATATCGGAAAAGCTGCTGCATACGCACTACTTCAACAAATCCAAGAACTAACGTAAAAGGAAAAATTATGTCAGATATAAAACTCGCTTGTGAAATAGCAGAGCAGGTCAGAGCAATCTGCGACAAGCACCGGAACGACCCCGGAGAACTGATCAACATACTCCATGAAGCTCAGCATCTGCAAGGATATTTGCCCGAAGAGATGCAACGAATCATCGCTTCCAAACTGGGCATACCGGTTTCCAAAGTATACGGGGTGGTCACTTTCTACACCTTTTTCACCATGGCGCCCAAAGGGAAGCATCCGATATCCGTTTGTATGGGAACAGCATGTTACGTGCGCGGATCGGAAAAGCTGCTCGACGAATTCAGGAGGGTGCTGGGTATCGACGTGGGTGAAACGACGCCGGACGGCAAATATTCGCTCGACTGCCTGCGATGTGTGGGAGCCTGCGGACTGGCGCCGGTAGTGATGATCGGTGAAAAAGTGTACGGACGCTTGCAACCGGTAGACGTGAAAAAGATTCTCGATGAACTGGAATAGCTAAAAGGGTACGGAGAACGGAAATGAAACCGATTCTTCTCATATTATTGTGCGGCATCAACGAATTTTAAATATCTTTGCCACAAAGAGTCAGGGGTGTGCGGATTGTTTTCGGTACACCCCGAAATTTGAAATAAAATCAAATGACCTATCGGCAGATGAAAGCTTCGGGCCAACAAACAGAACCTTCATTCGTCAGGAATAAAAGCTCTGTTCGTCAAAAACAGAGGTTCTGTTCGACAAGAATGAAGGCTCTAAATGAAAAAAAAATGAAAAGAATAAATCTACGCTCCAAGCTCTCCGGGAGAATACAAATGGAGGACGTGCAGGAAATAACGTATTATGCGCAGAGTGACGACAATCTTCGGAAAAACTTGTTCCGGCTGATATTCGACGCGGACGACCAAGTGGCTTATCAGGCGTTGTGGGTGTGCACGCACATGACAGACTGCGAACTGGAGGAGCTTTGCCGTAAGCAGGACAAACTTATCGACTCCGTGACGCATTGCACGCATGCGGGGAAAAAACGATTGATGCTTTCGCTACTCGCCCGCGAAGCGTTCGACATCCCGCTGCGCATAGACTTGCTGAACTTCTGCATGGAGCGGATGACATCGCAGCAAGAGCCTCCCGCCATCCGGTCGCTATGCTTGAAGCTGGCGCACAAGCTGACACAGGGCACGCCCGAACTGCAACAGGAACTGCGCACGCTGCTTGAAATCATGGAGCCGGAATTGCTGCCGCCGGCTGTGCGAAGCGTGCGAGCAAACGTACTGAAAGCGATGAACCGCCCGACAAAAAAAAGGATTCACCGCAGCAAGACAGACTTATGCTTCTACGAGCAATTTCCCGAATTCTATTTTGCAGTAAAGACTAAAGATGAACGGTCGAAGTGATACAGGAAAACAGAAAGGGCAGCCTATGCCGTCCGTAGTCAGCCATACACAGATCAGTCGAAGTAGTACAGGAAAACGGCGATGCCTTCCAACGCTTTTTTCGGTTGGTCTTTAATCTCAATGGCAAACTTTATCTCGGCTTTAGCCACACCGCGCAGGTTGGTGAGCGAATGCAGCGCCGCCACCAGACGGATGCTTTGACCTGCCAGAACCGCCTGACCGAACTTCATCTTATCCATCCCGTAGTTGATCATCATCTTCAGGTTGTTCACCTCGATGATCTGATTCCACAAATAAGGAAGCATCGACAACGTCAGATAACCGTGGGCGATGGTGCTTCGATACGGACTTTCCGCGCGGGCGCGCTCCGTATCCACATGAATCCATTGGTGATCGAGCGTGGCGTCGGCAAAGAGATTGATGCGTTCCTGCGAGAGTTCTATGTAATCGGAAACTCCTAACTGCTGCCCGATCAGCTTCTCGAAATCCTGATACGAATTGATAACAAGTTTATTCATTATTTGGCTGTTTTATGATGGTAAAAGAATAATATGAGAACAAATATAGAACAAAATTCGCATATTTCCTTACTTTTGCACGACAATGACGCAGATATACGAACCGATATTTCATTTATTCAGCCTCCCGGCAAGCCACATCCCGCTGCCGGAGAAATTCACTTACCCTTTTCACTACACGCCGCATCCGTTGTGCGTATTGGCGGCGGAAGAGGTGAAACGCTATATCGGCTCCCGAAAAGAATGGGAAGCGGAGCTGTCTCTCGGTAAGATGTTCGGCGTGCTGGCGGTGCAAGACGAGCAGGGAACGGTAGGCTATCTGGCGGCTTTCTCGGGCAATCTGGCAGGAAGAAACGATCATCCTTACTTCGTTCCCCCCGTATACGATTTGTTGCAGCCGCAAGGTTTCTTCAAAATAGAAGAGGAACAGATATCGGCCATCAACTCCCGCATCAAAGAATTGGAAACGGATGCGGCTTACGTAAACCTGCAAGAAAAGTTGAAAGTTGAAACGCAACAGGCCGCCGAAGCATTGCAAGAGGCGAAAACAGCCTTGAAAGCAGCCAAGCAGGCACGGGACATGCGGCGGCAGTCCTCCCCCGCCCCTTCGGAAGAAGAGCAGGCTGCTATGATCGAAGAGAGCCGCTTCCGGAAAGCGGAAGTTAAACGAATGGAACGGAAAGCCCAAGCGAGACTCGAAGCCCTGAAGGCGGAAATCGAAGTTCATGAGGAAGCCATCAGGGAGCAAAAAGCCGAGCGGAAAGAACGTTCGGCGGCTTTGCAGCAAAAGTTGTTCGGTCGGTTCCGAATGCTGAATGCCAAGGGTGAAGTGAAAGACTTGTGCTCCATCTTCGCGCAAACGGTCGGCAAAGTTCCTCCCGCAGGAGCCGGAGAGTGCGCGTTGCCCAAACTGCTGCAATACGCATACCTCCACAAGCTCAAGCCATTGGCTATGGCGGAGTTTTGGTGGGGCGGATCTCCGAAGACGGAGATACGCTGCCACGGGCATTACTATCCGTCGTGCAAAGGCAAATGCGAACCTATTCTGCAACACATGCTCCGGGGACTGGAAGTAGACGAAAATCCGCTCCTTGCCCAAAGCATGGGGACAGAAGAGCCCGAAACGGTATTCGAAGACGAATGGTTGGCGGTAATCAACAAGCCTCCCGGCATGCTTTCCGTACCCGGAAAGTCCGAAGAAGCGAACAGCGTATACCGTTTCATACGGGAGAAATACCCGGAAGCCACCGGTCCGCTGCTTGTCCACCGGCTCGACATGGCTACATCAGGACTGCTGCTGATAGCCAAGAGCAAAGAGATACACCGGCAGTTGCAGGCACAGTTCGAACAACGGACGGTGAAAAAACGCTATATCGCCCTGCTGGATAGAAGTGAAAACGAAAGGCTGCTGAAGCAATCGGGAAGAATCGAGCTTCCCATTTGCCTCGATCCCTTAGACCGTCCGCGGCAAATAGTCAGCCGGGAGCATGGCAAACCTGCCGTCACCGACTACCGGATACTGGAGATTTCGGAGGAACAGATACGCGTGCGCTTCTTTCCGCTGACTGGGCGCACGCATCAGCTGCGTGTACACGCCGCTCATCCTCAGGGTTTGGGCTGCCCCATCACAGGCGACACGCTTTACGGCAAAAAGGCAGATCGCCTCTATCTGCACGCCGAATACATCGAATTCCGTCATCCCGTCAACGGGAAAAGAGTTTGCGCGGAGAAAACCGCCGATTTCTAACCGGGCAGTTGTTTTACGTAACCTCCGGGATAACAACATTCACATCGGAAGTACTGTGACGACAGTCCTGTCCATTACCATCGGCCTTACCCTCCGGAAACACTTGCTTCGCATAAGGATATCAGTCTGTTTGATAAGACGCACCAACTCACAGATAGAGCACGAAACCGGAGAATTGCTTGTCTTCTTATCACCCCTACCGGACGGAAGCAATCATTTGTCAAGCCACGAAACCGTGAAATCCTTATCTTATCACCAGCCTCTTGGGCGACCCATGCCAAGAGCAGCCCAAGCAGTAAACCTCCGTCAGGTCAAAACCTTCCAATGATTCTTCCGGAGATTTGGGTACTATCTTTCCATCTTCGAGCACATAGACCAACAAACGGTCTCCCAGTTCGTTCTTCACATACATCGCTGCAATCTTACATTGCGGGCACAATAATTTTCTCATGCTGCAAAGATATGACATAAGTCCGATTCGGCATACAAAACACACCATTTCTTGAGCCCCGATAAGGAATAAGTACAGAATCTGCCTTCAGCCGCTTTATGAAATTCATCCGGCTTCCCTCCTTCCGCGCACGAGTTTCCCGACTTCCGCATAAGAGTTTCCCGACTTCCGCGTACGAGTAAACCAAAGTGCAAAGAAAGATTGAACTTCGAAGCAAATCTGAGAATAATCTCGTACATTTGCCCGTACATATCCAAACAATCGGTCAGTATGAAACGAGCAATCATTATAGGAGCGACGTCGGGCATCGGAAAAGAAACAGCCAAACTCCTGCTTCAGGAGGGATGGAAAGTGGGAATAGCCGGAAGAAGGCGCGGGGCTTTGGAGGAGTTGCAGCGCACGGCTCCGCAACAGGTGGAGATACAAGAACTGGATGTGACATCAGACGACGCATCCGGAAAACTGCAAGAGTTGATAGAAAAAACGGGCGGGATGGACCTGTTTTTGCTTAGTTCCGGCATCGGCTTTCAGAACACGGACTTGAAACCGGACATAGAACTGAAGACCGCGCACACCAATGTGGTGGGCTTTATACGCATGACAAACACGGCTTTTTCTTATTTTAAAGAAAAGGGGGAAGGACATCTGGCAGCTATCAGCTCCATTGCGGGGACAAAAGGTCTGGGCGTAGCTCCCGCCTACTCTGCCACCAAACGATTTCAGAACACTTATCTGGATGCGCTGGAGCAACTCGCTCACTTGCAAGGGGCGAATATCCGCTTCACCGACATACGTCCCGGCTTTGTGCGGACAGACCTGCTGAACGACGGCAAGCATTATCCCATGCTGATGAAAACCGGGGAAGTTGCCCGGCAGATTGTACGAGGATTGAAGCGGAAAAAGCGGGTGTTGATTATCGACCGGAGGTACCGACTGCTCGTTTTCTTTTGGCGACTGATTCCCCGCGAGATATGGAAGCGAATGCCCGTAGAAACAAAGGGATAAAAAACGAGCCTCTGTGCGTGGCTGAGCAGCCATGAACAGAGGCCTCATAAAAATGAGGAAAACAAAAAAGAAACCTCTACACTGTTTTATCACTGAGTTCGGGATGGCGTTCGAGCCATTTCACGGCATACGAACACGTGGCTTTCAGCTTCAATCCGTTGTCTAAAGCATAATCGTAAGCAGCTTTCACCAAAGCACCCGCTATCCCCCTGCCTTCCAAAGGAATGGGCACTTGTGTATGAATAATATCGAGGCTTCCTTCTATCAGGCGATATTGTACGAAAGCGGTACGCCCCTCCACTTCTGTTTTAAACAGCTGCTGTCCGGGTTGATGAACAATATTATACTCCATAAACTCTTCTTTTTTGTGGTTCTTACTATTTAAAGGAACGTATAAAATGCGCAAAAAGTTCTTTGAGAAAACAGAAATGAAGTTATCTTTGCAAAAACTCACATCCGAAATTAAAGATACATCCGCATGAAACAGCCTAAAAACATCAACTATATTCTTACGTTTGTAATTGCTCTTTGCATCGGTGCGGCAATCCCTCTGCTCACAAGTACCCGACCGGTTGAAAACGGACACTCCGCAAAATCAGAGGTTCCTTATTGCGTAACTTCACCGAAAGTTCCCGAACAGGTTTCGTTTGCAGGAGAGGTAATCGACCTTCGCCCGTACGACCGCCGCGAACGCATGGATCGCGAATTGATGGCATTTACCTATATGCACTCTACGACAATGCTGATGATTAAACGAGCCAATCGGTACTTCCCTGTTATCGAACCGATTCTGAAGGTGAACGGCATCCCCGATGACTTTAAATACCTGATGGTCATCGAAAGCAACCTGAACAATGTAGCCCGATCTCCTGCGGGGGCAGCGGGATTATGGCAATTCATGGCCGGCACGGCACGAGAGTTCGGCCTCGAAGTGAACGATAACGTCGACGAACGTTACCATACGGAGAAAGCGACACAAGCAGCCTGCAAATACCTCAGGCAAGCCTATGCCAAATACGGCAACTGGATGACTGTTTCTGCGGCTTATAACGCCGGACAAGCGCGTATATCCTCGCAGTTGGAAAAGCAATTGACCGGTCATGCCATGGATCTGTGGCTGGTAGAAGAGACTTCCCGATACATGTTCCGGATACTGGCGGCAAAACAAGTTTTCAGTCAACCTCAGCATTACGGATTCTTACTAAAGCAGGAACAACTATACCCTGCCATCCCCTATAAAGAAGTAACGGTCAGAACATCTATCGACAGCCTCGGTCGTTTTGCCCGCCAACACGGCATCACCTACGCTCAGCTAAAAGATGCGAATGCATGGCTCAGAGATCATTCTCTGAAAAATCCCCGGGGCAAAGCATACGTATTGCACATACCGACCAAAGAAGGGATACGCTATACTCCCCGAAACACGGTAGCTTACAAGAAACATTGGGTGATAGACTGAACGGAAGAGAAACAATGCCGGACAGGCAATATCTGGTCTATAAAAAAGTTGTCATACATAGAACAAGGTCAGCATGATGAGAATTAAAGAGAGTTTCCGGCATTTTCTGCATAACCGGAAGCTGAAACAAAAGCTATACAAAATCATCTTCGACGCAGATACACCGGCGGGCAAGATATTCGACATTACACTGATATGGTGTATCCTGCTCAGCGTATTACTGGTCATTGTCGAAAGTCTGCAAGGGCTTCCCTCTTATCTGAATACTCCATTTATTATATTGGAATATTTATTTACCTTCTTCTTTACTTTCGAATATCTGACACGGATTTACTGCTCTCCCAAGCCGCACGCATATATATTCAGTTTTTTCGGTATTGTAGATTTATTGGCTACGCTGCCGCTATATATCGGCATCATTTTCCCCGGAGCGCGATATCTCATCATCATCCGCGCTTTCCGTCTGATACGGATATTCCGTATATTCAAACTATTCAATTTCCTGTCGGAAGGCGAAAGGCTGCTCAACGCAGTAAAAGAAAGCAGTAAAAAGATTCTGGTTTTCTTTTTGTTTGTCGTCATTCTTGTTACCTCCATTGGCACGCTGATGTACATGATAGAAGGCACACAGCCAAACTCACAATTCACCAACATCCCCAACAGCATCTATTGGGCCATTGTCACTATGACAACAGTGGGATACGGAGATATTACTCCCATTACGGGCATAGGGAGATTCCTGTCGGCCCTTGTAATGCTCATGGGGTATACCATCATTGCCGTACCGACAGGTATCGTATCTGCTTCAATCATAAAAGCTTCTGATAAAAAAGGCAAGAGATGCCCGGGATGCCACCGCACCGGACATGAGAAAGGCGCAAGATATTGTAAATACTGCGGACACAAGTTAGGCATCGGCGACAGAGTGAAGAATAGAAAAACAACAGTCAAAGAAGATCAAAATATAATCGAATAACCTGTTTGTTTATATCTCCTTCAACATTTACTTGAAAACAAAAAGGCACGCCATTTCGACATGCCCTCTTTTTTTCAAAACCATTCAGGTATCTCCCTAAGTTATTTCTTAGAAGCTTCCAAAGATGCTTTACGGAATTCTTTCATTGCTTTTTCGATTTCCAAAGAAGCTTTACGAGCGCGGGTTCCGGCTGCTTTGTTTCCATTTTCAATCTGAGCGTTAGCATCTTTTGAGAAGTCAGCATACAAAGCTGCAATCTTTTCTACCAATTCTTTCATAATCCTTTTATGTTTTCGTTAATAATGTGCGACAAAAATACACCGTTTCCTGAAATAAACACACAAAAAAATATATATTTTTTGAAATTAAAGCCGAAAACATTGCAATAAGGCGCATTTTCACCTTTTTTACCTACCTTTGCAAGCATGAAACCGTTTACAGACAGCGATTATATTCATGCTTTAATAGCCGAAGGCGAGCATCAGCAACAAGACTTCAAGTTCGAGATATCCGATGCACGCAAAATAGCTAAGACACTATCGGCTTTCGCCAACACTGACGGAGGGCGCCTGCTTATCGGGGTAAAAGATAACGGACGAATAGCCGGTGTGCGGTCGGAAGAAGAAAAATACATGATCGAAGCCGCTGCTCAGCTTTATTGTACACCGAAAGTTCAATACACCATCCGGACATATATCGTAGAAGGGCGGCAAGTCCTGTTGGCATCGATTGACGAAAGCTCTCAAAAGCCCGTTTATGCCAAAGACGAAAGCGGAAAGCCTCTCGCCTATCTTCGCATTCAAGATGAGAATATTCTGGCAACTCCTGTACATTTGCGTGTGTGGCAGCAAATAAAAAATCCCCGAGGTGAATTGATCCGATACACAGAAAACGAACAAACCTTGCTGGAACTGCTGGAACAAGACACCCGGCTTTCACTCGGCCGCTATTGCCGGCAAACGGGAATTTCCCGTCGCTCAGCCGAACATTTGCTCGCTAAATTCATCCGTTACGGGATAGTGGAACCGGTATTCGAAAACCACAAATTCTATTTCCGCATAAAAAAATGACAAAGAAAGAATATATCGCCGACAGCGGAAAACCGAAAAACAGCTCTCCGGCACACCTTTGAGGCATCACAGCAGAAAGAAGATAGCGTGCCGATATCGAAAAGCAAATCAGAGTATTGGTGAAAATCAACAGATTTACTACCTTTGCCCAAGATTTGAGAAATCAGCGTCTCGAATACTACGCAATTAATAGTAAACAGTAAAATTGTAAATAACAAAATGGGATTATTTGATGTATTCAAAAAGAAATCCGACAAAACACAAGTCGGTAATGTAGAAGATTTCATCTCACTCACCCGGGTTTATTTTCAGTCGGTTATCGCAACCAATCTCGGCATCACCAACATCCGCTTCTTACCGGATGTGGCAAATTTCAAACGCCTTTTCAAGATAGCCACTCAAAACGGGAAATTAGGATTAGCCGAAAAATCGGCATCGCGTAAAATGCTGATGCAAGACTACGGGATCAGCGAAAACTTTTTCAAAGAAATCGACGCCTCGGTAAAGCGTAATTGCCGGACTCAAAACGACATTCAGCCATACCTTTTTATGTATCAAGGTTTCTCCAACGACTTGATGATGCTGATGGGCAACCTGATGCAATGGAAACTCCGTATGCCTTCTATCTTCAAAAAAGCGCTTTACGGAATGACTCAAAAATCCGTGCATGAAGTGTGCACTAAACAAATATGGAAAGCGGACGATGTACACAAGACAGCAGCAGCCGTTCGCCAATATAAAGAACGCTTAGGTTATTCGGAAGCATGGATGACGGAATATGTATACAACATTCTGTTGCTCGCGAAAAAAGAACCCAAACATAAAGAACAAGAAGCAAAAGCCTGAATGATATCGAAAAACGAATAGTTTTATAAATCCTACTAAATATCCATTTTCCCTTGTTCGTTTTAAAAAGAATTTCTATCTTGTGCCGTAGTTTTTAATATTAACCTTTTAAAAAACAGGAAAATGGCACATAAGATTGAACAAATTGAGGGCATTGGTGAAGTATATGCACAAAAGTTAAATGCTGCCGGAATTAAAACAACAGAAGCTTTGTTGGAAAAAGGAGCTACAGCAGCAGGTCGTGCCAAACTGGCCGAAGAGACTGGAATCAGTGGGAAACTAATCCTGAAGTGGACAAACCATGCAGATTTATTCCGCATTAAAGGAATTGCGGGACAATTTGCCGAATTACTGGAAGCGGCAGGGGTGGATACGGTAAAAGAATTCCGTCATCGCGTACCGGCTAACTTACACGCCAAGTTAGTAGAAACTAATGAAGCCAAGAACCTTTGCAATCGAGTTCCGGCTGTCAGCGAATTGGAGAAAATGATTGCACAGGCTAAAGAACTGGAACCGGTTATCACTTACTAATATCTACATTTAGCAAGTCTGCAACAGCGATAAGTTTCGATAAAATCGAAACTGTTATCAAAAAGAAAGAAATATAAAAATTTTAGAACATACAAAAGCGGAGGGATTTTTCCTCCGCTTTTTTTATTATATTTAAAGGTAAATAAAAATAATTGCTTATGAAACAAAAGAAAATGCTACTCCTCACTTTTTCTCAATTGAGACAAACTTACTTTCAGGAATTACCGGAAATAACAGCAATAGCTTTGGCAAGTCCGACAAACGAGGACTTCAAGGCCGACTTGTCGACATATCTGGATAAGTTTTCTGCAACCGATGAAAAGACTGAAGAAGCGAGAGAGCAAATTCGAACATTACTCCATTATGATGGACAGGAAATCCATGAGTTGTCTACAGGGCAAAAACTGCTTGTGAAAACGATTTCTTTACTCCACCAATTTCTATCAGGCACATTGGAAAATACAGAAATGCCCACTGATTTGTTTATAGAATTATTCCAAGTATTTCGTCGCCTCAAAGGAGCGACGACGCCCCCTCTCTCGCACCAAAGAATCAAAAGCCTTAGCGAACGATGGCCCGACGGTCTTAATAAAGAAGTCAAAGAGATACGGGCTGAAAACAAGGAACGGATGATTCATTTGCTGATTCAAAAAATAGAGAACCGTAAATCGAAATCTTCCGGACGCTTTCGTTTCGAAGAAGGAATCAGCTATGAGGAAAAATACCGATTGGTAAACGAGTGGTGGAATGAATCGCGCTTTCATTTATCAATGGCTGTTAAAAGTCCGACAGAGTTAAACCGCTTTCTTGGGAACACCCTTTCGACAGAAACCATGTACCTGCTTCACCAGGCGCGCAAGAAAGGAATGCCTTTCTTCGCAACTCCCTATTATTTATCTTTATTGAACATCTCGAAAGAAGGATACGACGATGAAACCATACGAAGCTACATCCTTTATTCTCCCCGTTTGGTAGAAACCTACGGACATATCCATGCCTGGGAAAAAGAAGACGTGGTAGAAGCAGGAAAACCTAATGCCGCCGGATGGTTACTGCCTGAGGGGCACAACATACACCGCCGCTATCCGGAGGTCGCCATTCTTATACCCGACACGATGGGTAGAGCGTGCGGAGGGCTTTGCGCTTCGTGCCAGCGGATGTATGACTTCCAAAGCGAACGGCTGAACTTTGAATTTGACACTTTACGCCCGAAGGAAACATGGGATCACAAGCTACGACGCCTCATGACCTATTTTGAAGAAGACACCCAACTGCGAGATATTCTTATTACGGGAGGCGACGCACTGATGAGCCAAAACAAAACACTCCGCAATTTATTGAATGCCGTTTACCGTATGGCAGTACGCAAACAGAAAGCGAACCTGCAACGTCCCGAAGGAGAAAAGTTCGCAGAAATCCAACGGGTGAGGCTCGGTTCGCGGCTACTCGCCTACTTGCCTATGCGTATCAACGACGAACTGGTAGAGATTCTAAAAGAATTTAAAGAAAAAGCCTCAGCCATCGGAGTGAGACAATTTATCATACAGACCCATTTTCAAACTCCATTGGAAATAACCCCCGAAGCTGAAGAAGCCATCCGGAAGATTCTCTCGGCAGGATGGATCATAACCAACCAACTGGTGTACACTGTATCCGCTTCCCGACGCGGACATACCGCACGGCTTCGTGAGGCCCTCAATAAATTGGGAGTGATGTGCTATTATACTTTCTCAGTCAAAGGATTCAATGAAAACTACACCGTATTTACCCCCAACAGCCGCTCCATACAAGAGCAACAAGAAGAAAAGAAATACGGACGAATGACTACGGAACAAGCAGAAGAGCTGTGCCATCTCTTATCAGAAAATCAGGATGAACCGAATAGCAAACGAAGCGATGTAGCCACCCGAGTAAAGCAATTCATGAAAAAGCACCGATTGCCGTTTTTAGCCACCGACCGCAATGTGCTGAACTTACCGGCAATCGGGAAAAGCATGACTTTCCGGCTGATAGGACTCACGCCCGAAGGAAAACGCATCCTGCGTTTCGACCACGACCGTACACGCCGCCACAGTCCGATCATAGACCGCATGGGAAAGATCTATATTGTAGAAAACAAATCCTTGGCGGCTTATTTGCGTCAATTAAGCAAGATGGGCGAAGATATTGAAGACTATGCATCCATTTGGAATTATACAAAAGGAGAAACCGAGCCTCGCTTTCATTTGTACGAGTATCCCGACTTCCCCTTCCAATCTACGGAAAGAATGAGTAATCTGGTTCTTTAATCGCCTATCTCTTCTTCTTTTACGCGAATGACAACATTCGCAATTATCGCAGTGAGACCTCCGGTAGTGATTCCCGAAGAAAATATGCTTCGAATTGCTTCCGGAGCTTGTTTTAATACATCCGGCATTAACTCCACGCCTAAGCCTAAGGAGAGACTGACTGCCAAGACTAATGTTTCCTTACGCCCTATTTGTTGGGACGAAACGATACGGATACCGGCGGCAGCCACAGTTCCGAACATCAACAAGGTTGCTCCTCCCAGAACCGGATCGGGCATTAAAGAGAACACAGCGCCTACAATAGGAAACAGCCCTAAGACAACAAGCATCGCGGCGATATAATAACCGACATAGCGGCTCGCTACACCTGTTAACTGAATGAGGCCATTATTCTGCGCAAAGATGGAGTTAGGAAAAGAGTTGAACACGCCGGCAAGCAACGAATTGAAACCGTCTGCCATCACGCCGCCGGATACCCTCTTCAGGTACGAATCCCCTTCGACCGGAAGACCGGAGATCATCGAGTTGGCAGTCACATCACCGGTCGCCTCAATAGCGGTGATCAGATAAACCAGACCGATGGCGATAAAAGAAGAAAGATTGAAATCGACGCCATATTTAAAAGGCTGAGGGATGTTGAAACTCATAAAGGTGTCGGCACTGAGCGAGCTCATATCCACCTTTCCCAAAACGAAAGCCAAGCCATAACCCAAGCACAGGCCCAACACAATGGAACTCATACGAAGATATTTGTTTTTGCTTCGATTGAAAAACAATACGCTAAGCAATACAAGCGCGGCAATCGACAGATTCTCCCAACTCCCGAATGTTCCGTTGTCCATTGCGCCATACCCTCCCGCACACGCTACGATTCCGACCTTTATAAGGCTTAAACCGATTAAAAGGACAACGATACCCGAAACCAGCGGGGTAATGATGTCGCGGAGATACTTGAACGTGCGGCTGACTATCATTTCGACAGGAGCCGCCGCTATACAGGCTCCGAATATTAAAGGTAAACCGCCGACAAGCCCGGTGGCAATGATGGGACCGATGAAAGAAAAGCTCGTTCCCTGCACGCAAAGCAAACCTGCTCCTAAAGGTCCGAATCTGCGGCATTGGATAAAAGTGGAAATGCCTGAGGCAAAAAGCGCCATAGAAACCAGAAAGCCGGTTTTTTCGACATCGAGTTTCAAAGCTCCGGCAATGATAAGAGGCGGTGTAATGATAGCTACAAAGATGGCCAGCAGATGCTGCAATGCCGCGAAAAAAGCATCTTTAAACGGCGGGCGATCTTCTACGCCATAGATTAAATCTGTTTTCATTTGATATTCGATTTAAACATATTCCGGATCTTCCACAGCTATTCCGCATCGACAAGAGCGGCAAAGTTACATAAGAAGCCGCATTCTTCGATACCGGCAAGAAACATTATCGAAAATAAATCTCTAAAGAATACCGGGCGCGATATAGGCAAGCTCTGTACAAACAGCCGTATTTTTGCGCTCCGGTTGCTTCAAGCCTTTTCCATAACCGGTTCTTACAGAAACGACCCAGGAATACAGTACAGTCGGTTTTTTTAATTGAATGTCCACTTCAAAGCCAGCGTAGGAATAGCGTAAAAGCCGTCCCGATTGGCAAAGTTATTGCTCAACTCCACTTCCGATCCCACACTGAGATTAAAGTTCTTGTTCACTCCTTTTATGCGATTCAGGTTTACCCAGAATTGAGGTTCCGACAAGAAAATGGTTTTCCCATAATTATTCTCCTCGCGCCACCAGTCGGCGAAACCCGAGAAAGTGAGCAGATTGTCACAGAAGTTCACATACCAAGTACCCGTCAGCTGAAAGTTGTTAGGCGATTTGTGCTTCTGAATATATTTGTACATCGCCGATAAGGAAAACCCTTTCGAGAAATCGGCGGAATTGTATGTATAGGTTGCTCCCGCCAAATAAGCATTATTATAAGAAAATCCTTTCGCCACTCCTCCGTTATACTCCAGATGCGCAGAAAAAGGACCTTGCCAGAATTTCAGCTCGCGAGCGATTTCCCAATAGGCCGAAGTAACTCCCGCAGACGTGTAGTCCATATCTACGAAGAAGAATGTGCTCCCCCATGCATCGGGATGGAATTTCTCTACTGTGGTGGTTACCAGCGGACGTTTAAAGTCGTGCGTATCCATTTCCTTGTAAAGCGAACGACCGAAATCATAATGCAACTGAATGTTTTGCGCCTGCAATCCTGTTACGGCAGAAAGCAACATGCACAGGAAAAGAGCAGAAAATACTTTTTTCATAATAGATGTTTTTTTTAATGAAGACGCAAAAGTAGTTAAACCTACAGATTTTATCACTATGTTTGTGAAAAAATTGAGAAAATATCGAAAGAGATGGAAATAGAAATAGAGAAACATCCGCTGGAGCCTTTTCTTCCGCCTGAGGCAAAGTTGTTGATGCTGGGAAGCTTTCCTCCGCAAAAGAAACGATGGTCGATGGATTTTTATTACCCGAACCTGAACAATGACATGTGGAGGATTTTCGGGCTTTTATTCTTCAACGATAAAGAGCATTTCCTCAACGACACGCGGAAAGCTTTCTGCCGCGAGCGAATCGTCGATTTTCTGAACGAGAAAGGGATTGCTTTGTTCGACACGGCCACCTGCGTCCGACGGTTGCAAGACAACGCTTCCGACAAATTTCTGGAAGTGGTTCGCCCTACCGACATTGCCGCCTTGCTGCGAAAGATTCCGCTATGCAAAGCATTGGTCACCACCGGACAAAAAGCGACAGACACCCTGCGCGGACAGTTTGCCACGAAAGAACCCAAAGTGGGCGATTTCACAGAATTTCTTTTTGAGAGCCGGGCGATGAAGCTCTATCGCATGCCCTCTTCCTCACGGGCATACCCGCTGGCCTTGGAGAAGAAAGGGGCTGCCTATCGCAATATGTTTTTAGAACTGGGCTATGAATTGTAAAAACATGGAATAAGAACCGCTAAATATTATCATTATGAAACCTTTATTTTTGCAATACCCCGCATGCAGCACATGCCGGAAAGCCGAAAAATGGCTGATAGAAAACAAAATAGCATACACAAGCAGGCTTATCGTGGAAGAAAATCCTACGGTGGAGGAGCTGAAAGCATGGATTCCGCTCAGCGGCCTGCCGGTAAAGAAGTTTTTCAACACCAGCGGGTTGGTTTATAAAGAACTGAACCTAAAAGAAAAGCTGCCGGCAATGAGCGAAGAGGAACAAATCGGCTTGTTGGCTTCCAACGGGAAACTCGTGAAACGCCCGCTGGTAGTGACCGACACTTTTGTCTTAGTAGGCTTCAAGGCCGATGAATGGGAAAAATTAAAATAATCTTGAAACTTACACGAGCGAACGCTTGCAGATTCGGAAGTTTCTGTTACCTTTGCAGCCGCAAACACGGGAGTAGCTCAGTTGGTAGAGCACCGGTCTCCAAAACCGGGTGTCGGGAGTTCGAGCCTCTCCTTCCGTGCGCGAGCTAAAAGAAGCTAATATGTATAGTACAATTGGGGATTTACCGATTCTGCAAAAAACATCTCAAAGCAAAGAGTGAGAAATAGAAGCCGCACCTTATAACCTTCAAACTCACGAGTTTGTAAGAAAGATAATTTCATCGGTTCAAAGTATATCTCCTGCGAAATATCATCTCGGCAAAAGAAACTTCGGTACACTTTTCTTTGCGAATATTTTTATATTTCGCCTGTTTGAGGACCGCCCGTCATATCAATTCGTAGCTGGAGCTTTGAATGGGCATGTCGAGATTGTGCAACACTTTTTCCAGAAGAATGCCTTCGCGGTTGTCGTATTCATAGCCGAAAGTGGCGCGGATACCTTGAAGGATGAATTGAGTGGCACGATCCAAAGCAATCGGCAGACTGTCGCCTTGCATCAACGCCCCGGTAATGACACTTGTAAACGTATCTCCCGTGCCCGGATAATGAGCAGGCAGGTAAGGGCAGGTAATCTTCCAGTAACGGTCTCCCTGACGATTGTAAGCATAAACGGAAGTTTTATGGCTGTCGCCGCTTACAGGCACGCTGGTGATGACAACCACCTGCGGACCTTTATCGGAAAGCAACCGCAGATACTCTTTCACTTCTTCATCCGCATGAGCGGTCTCATACGGGCGGTCCAACAGATAAAACACCTCCGTCAGGTTAGGCGTAATCACATCCGCTTTGGCAACGAGATGACGCATCTCTTCCACCATCTTTACATCGAAATTGGTGTACAGCCGACCGTTGTCGCCCAATACCGGATCGACAACAACCAATCCGTCAGGCTGACGGAAGTTGTCGATAAAGTCGGAAACTATGCGAATCTGCCGGGAAGAGCCCAGATATCCGGTATAGATGGCGTCGAACCTCATCCCCAGCCTTTTCCATTCGGCAATGATTTTCGGCATTTCATCCGTCAGGTCGAGAAAAGAGAAATCGGGATACTGCGTATGGTTGGAAAGAACTGCCGTAGGCAGGGGGCATACCTGAAAGCCCATGGACGAAAGAATGGGAATGACAACCGTCAGTGAAAGTCTCCCTATGCCGCAAAGATCATGTACGGCAGCAATTTTTTTAACTTTATTCGAATACACGTGATGATAAATGATTAATTTTTAATGATCGATAAATTAAATAACAATACTTTCAGACAAACGTTCCGTTTTCTCAAAAGAGAGATTACGCTTCTTCAAAAAGGAGCTCCATTTTCCAAAAGAGAAATTTTCGCTTTCTCCAAAGAGGAGCTTCGCTTCTCCCCAAAGAGCCTCCATTTTCTAAAAAGATAACTTTCGCTTCTCCAAAAAGAAGCTCCATTTCCTAAAAGAGAGATTCCGATTTCCCAGAAGAAGAACTTCGTTTCTCCCCAAAGAGCCTTCGCTTTCTCAAAAGAAGAACTTCGTTTCTCCTAAAAATGATCTCCATTGCTCAAAAGAGAGATTCCGATTTCCCCAAAGAGGAGCTTTGTTTCTCTCCAAACAGCCTCCGTTTTCTCAAAAGAAGAACTTCGTTTCTCCCCAAAGAGCCTCCGTTTTCTAAAAAGAGAGATTCCGTTTCCTCAAAAGAGAGCCTTCGTTTCAATCAAATAAAGGCTCTGATTTGCAATTATGTACTTCCTTGCCCGACACACGTCAGACAAGAATGACCGTAACCTCCCTTGCGCCGTGCGCTCCCATGACCAACGCCTGCTCGATATCAGCCGTTTTCGAAGGTCCCGAGATGAACGTCCCGAACTCATACGGCTGTTTATCCAACTTCCGGTAAGCATCGTACATGGTATCTACAATACGATTCCGGTCGAGCAGTATCACCAGCCGTTCGGCAATAAAATACACGGCTTTGTGCTTCACCGTCTGCGGAATCCACACCGCCCCGTTCTCCGCCACACCCCATTCGCCGGAAATCACCGCCAGATCTGTACCGTCGAGTTCTTTCGGATCGTCCAACTCATCGGGATTGAAGGTAGCGCACGTGACCTCCAGAAGCACGGAAGCTATGCGCTTGGCAGAAGGATAAACACTTCGAATCGCCTCGTTCAGGTCTTCTCCCTCGCCAAGTACCACCGCCCGACCACCGACCGCCCGGCTGACGGAGCAAAACTGCCCGATCTTATCTGCATAGCTTAATCGCTTCTCTATCCGCACGTCGGGTTTCTCATACCGCTTCTGCGTATTCCGCCGGATAGCGGCCAGTATTTCTTCTCTGCTGCTCATTTCTTCTCCTCCTTTTTCTGTACTTTGTTTTTCTTCCACATCTCATTGAACGACTCCGGAGCGAATTTCGGGAGTTCCCTCCCTTTTCCCCAGTCATTCAGGGCGTGATATTTCATGAAACGAGGCAAGGCATTGACCATCGGCGCAGCCCGCAATGCCGCATTGAACAATGCGGGATGTTCCATGAGCAACTTCATGCCGCCGGACATCATCTTCTTCTGTTTGCTTGCCTTGCCCAACCGGTCGAGTTCCTGTCGCCACTTATAAATCTGCTCGCCCAAGTCGACCTTGGCGGGACAAACGCACGAGCAAGACAGGCATAAAGAGCAAGCCGACAGATTGTCGGAATATTTCTCGGGAGCGTGCACCATACCGAGGTTGATGCCGATGGGTCCGGGAATAAAATAAGTATAAGAGTATCCTCCGCTACGGCGATAGACAGGACAGGTATTCATGCAAGCGCCGCAACGGATGCAATTCAGCGTCTTAATATGTTCGGGATGCGAAAGCAAGGCGCTCCGCCCGCTGTCGACGATGATGATGTGATACTCTCCCCCTTCGCGCGGACGGCGGTAATGAGAGGTATATGTAGTGATGGGCTGTCCGGTAGCCGACCGTGCCAGCAAACGGGTGAATATCCCCAACGATTCCATATCGGGCACAATCTTTTCCATACCGAAGGCTGCGATGTTCAACTTCGGATACGAAGTACCCATATCGGCATTTCCCTCGTTGGTACAAACCACGATATCTCCGGTAGAAGCCACGGCAAAGTTGGCTCCGGTCATGGCTGCTTCGGCATTCAGGAAACGGGAACGCAGGTTCTTCCGCGCTGCGTGAGTGAGGTAAGTAGGGTCGAAATTGCCTTTTTCGGTTCCCATTTCCTTCTCGAACAATTCGCCCACCTGCTCGCGCTTGATATGAATGGCGGGCAAAACAATGTGGCTCGGCTCCAGATGCATCAACTGCAAGATTCGTTCGCCCAGGTCGGTTTCCACTACGTCGATGCCCCGTTCCATCAGAAAAGGATTCAACCCGCACTCTTCGGCAAGCATCGATTTGCTCTTCACAAACCGCTTCACCTTATGAGCGCTCAGGATATCGTAAACGATCCGGCAATACTCGCCGGCATCTTTCGCCCAATGAACGATAGCGCCATTTGCCTCGGCGTTCTTCTCAAACTCCACCAAAAGCTCGTCGAGATGACTGTTCGAATAAAGTTTCAACTCGCAGGCTTTGTCGCGCAACTCTTCCCATTCGGGAACCGTCTTGCTTATTTTATCCCTTTTGGCGCGAACCATCCAAAGAGTTTCGTTATGCCATGCCGCCATCTTGCTGTTTTGCAAGAACTTTTCAGCAGCTTCCGAATGTCGTGTACTCATAGTCCCGATGCTAAAATTTCTACAATATGCATGATCCGCACCGGCAAATGTTCGCGCTCGATGACACCTTGCATGTGCATCAGACACGAGCTGTCGGCTCCGGTTATATACTCGGCTCCCGTGCCGATATGGTCTTTCACCTTATCGCGTGCCATGCAGACGGATACCGCCTGCTCCTCCACGGCAAACATTCCGCCGAATCCGCAGCATTCGTCCGTATGGGAGGGTTCGAACACTTCAACCCCTTCTACCAGAGCGAGCAGATTGCGCAACTTATTATAATAAGGAATATTTCTTTCGCTCGGGGCCGAAAGCGAAAGCTCCCGCACGCCGTGGCAACTGTTATGAATGCTTACTTTGTGCGGAAAGCGCGACGGCAGGCCGGCAGGCTTCACCACGTCGTGAACAAACTCGCAGATATCATAAATCTTTCCGGCACTCAGGCAAGTATGCCCTTCCTTCTTCAAAATATCCGGATGGTTCTCTTTCACAAAAGACACGCAGCTGGCAGAAGGACCGACAATATAATCGTATTCGCGGAACAATTCATCGAAACGGAGCGCCAGCCTGAGGGATTCGTCCTGAAAACCGGCATTCGCCATCGGTTGTCCGCAACAAGTCTGATCCAACGGATAATCGACGTCTACTCCCAAACTCGTCAACAGCTTATACGAAGCTACTCCCACATTGGGATAAATAGCATTCACATAGCAAGGAATAAACAAACCTACTTTCATCATATATTTATATTAATTAGCCACATTCTATTTTCGCTACGCTTCGTGCGCAATTCCCTTTTTCATCACATTCAGATAATGGGAAAGTCCCCGCCGGGCATCCGCCAGCTTATCTTCCCAGTGCTTCACGGAATTTTGCCCGATGATATCGGTCACATACTTCACCGAGACGAACGGAATTTGCCTTGCGCGGCAGACGAATGCCTGTGCGTATGCCTCCATATCCGCCACATCGCCGGCGACTTCCGACAGTTCGGTAAGAAAACCGTCGCCCGTATTGCAAACCCCGTTTTCCGTCCAATCCCTGCAAAACCCTTTCTCCTCAAGCAAGGCGGAGGTATCTATCTCCCACTCCAGTCCGAAGGCGGAAAGCTTCTGCATATCGCGGTCTACGAAGCGGCGGCATACGAAAACATCGCCCACCCGATGACTGACGGAGCCGGCGCTCCCGATGTTCAGCACCAAATCGGGCTCCACCTGACGAATGGCTTCGGACAAATGATAAGCTGCCTTCACCTTACCTATTCCCGTACGTACATAGTACGGTTCCGCATCCGGCCATTTTATTTCAACAAACTCATCCTGCACGGCATAAGTCACCAGTATTTTCCACATATATCTGTTCTTTGTTTAGAGAATAAAACGAATGCACAAAAATAAACTTTATCATCCGAACACCACAGCGTTTTTCCGTTTTTTTCATTTCACTCCGCCGATTTATGCGGCAGGTACAATACACCATACGCCGACGGGCATGGCGGATGTAAAGGAATCTCTGCACAGTGCGGCAGCAAAAGAATGACAAATAATGTTCATGACCGGTCTGCATCCCCATGCGGACAATCTGCTTCCTGTCGGGCATCGTTTTCAAAGCAAACAACACAATAAGTTTTAAAGAAAAAACATTTTCTGCTAAAAAGTTTTTGAAATACCGGAGTTAATCGTATTTTTGTGTACAATTTTGTGTGGCGATGACCGAAGAAGAAAAAAAGTTATTGAATACCTTCGAAACAAAACTGCGGCATTTAATCTATCTTCACGATGAACTTAAACGTGAAAACGCCGGGTTGAAGCAACTTCTCGAAAATGAGAAACTAAAAAACGAGAAGGTGCAAGCACAATATGACAAACTGGAAATCGATTACACAAACCTGAAAACAGCTGCGGCAATCAGCCTTAACAGCGGCGACGTAAAAGAGACGAAGCTGCGATTGTCAAAATTAGTGCGTGAGGTCGACAAATGCATCGCTTTATTGAATGAATAGTTTAAGAAAAAGGAGATGTATGGACGATAAAATAAAGATAAACCTGCCGATAGCAGACTTAATCTACCCGATCACCATCAACCGCGAGGAGGAACAAATGGTGCGGGAAGCTGCCAAACAGGTAAACATCTGGCTTAATGAATACCGGGAACGCTATAAGAGCATCGATCCGGAAAGAATTATGCCCATGGTAGCCTATCAGTTTTCGCTGGAAAAGCTCAAACTGAAACAACGTAACGATACTGCTCCCTATATGGAGAAGATAAAAGAGCTGACGGAATTGTTGGAAAACTACTTTCAGGAAAAATGAAGAAAAGTTTTCGAACATCCGCCGATCGAAAAGGAAACAACCACGCGCACTGCAAAATATCCGGATAAGAAATTGTTCCGATAGTTGGCAGTGCGTTTTTATTTATATATTTTAAATTAAATGTAGAAATGACAGCAATAATAACAACAGCCGTTGCTTTCTTTATCGCAGGAGGAATTCTTTCATATATACTGTTCCGGTATATACTGAAGTCCAAATATGATAATGTACTGAAAGAAGCAGAGACCGAAGCCGAAGTAATCAAGAAAAACAAATTACTGGAAGTAAAGGAGAAGTTCCTCAACAAGAAAGCCGACCTGGAGAAAGAGGTAGCCCTGCGCAACCAGAAAATACAGCAGGCGGAAAACAAACTGAAACAACGGGAGATGGTGCTCAACCAACGCCACGAGGAAATTCAGCGGAAGAAACAGGAGGCCGAAGCCGTAAAAGAGAATCTGGAAGCGCAGCTTGTAATCGTCGATAAGAAGAAAGAAGAGCTCGACAAAATGCAGCAACAGCAGATAGAAAAGCTGGAAACCATTTCGGGACTCTCTGCCGAAGACGCGAAAGAACGTCTGGTGGAATCGCTGAAAGAAGAAGCCAAAACACAGGCTCAGTCGTATATCAACGATATTATGGACGATGCCAAGCTCACAGCCAGCAAAGAGGCGAAACGCATCGTGATCCAATCCATTCAGCGCGTAGCCACCGAAACAGCCATCGAAAACTCCGTCACGGTATTCCACATCGAATCGGACGAAATCAAGGGACGCATCATCGGACGTGAAGGACGCAACATCCGCGCGTTGGAAGCAGCTACCGGCGTGGAAATCGTTGTCGACGACACTCCGGAAGCAATCGTGCTTTCGGCGTTCGACCCCGTACGCCGCGAAATTGCGCGGCTGGCGCTCCATCAATTGGTGACCGACGGACGTATCCATCCCGCGCGTATCGAGGAAGTGGTGTCTAAAGTACAGAAGCAGGTGGAAGAAGAAATCATCGAAACAGGTAAACGGACCACGATTGACCTCGGCATCCACGGCTTGCATCCGGAACTTATCCGTATCATCGGTAAAATGAAATACCGTTCTTCTTACGGACAGAACTTGTTGCAACACGCTCGCGAGACAGCCAACCTCTGCGCCGTCATGGCTTCCGAATTGGGATTGAATCCGAAAAAGGCCAAACGTGCCGGATTGCTCCACGATATCGGCAAGGTGCCGGATGAGGAACCGGAATTGCCGCACGCGTTACTGGGTATGAAGCTGGCGGAGAAATACAAAGAAAAAGCAGATATCTGCAACGCCATCGGCGCTCACCACGACGAGGTGGAAATGACGAGTCTGCTGGCTCCCATCGTGCAGGTGTGCGATGCCATTTCCGGTGCACGCCCCGGCGCACGCCGCGAAATCGTGGAAGCCTACATCAAGCGTCTGAACGATTTGGAACAGCTTGCCATGTCGTATCCCGGAGTGACGAAAACCTACGCCATCCAAGCAGGTCGCGAGCTTCGCGTCATCGTGGGAGCGGATAAGATAGACGACAAGCAGACGGAAAACCTCTCGGGCGAAATCGCAAAGAAGATACAGGACGAAATGACTTACCCCGGACAGGTGAAAATCACCGTCATCAGGGAAACCCGCGCGGTAAGTTTCGCGAAATAACAAAACGGAATCCAAAGAATCACGCAGATTCACGAGGGTGTGTCAAAACTAAATTAAACCAAAGAAGAACTTTTAATCTGAAACTTGAGCATCCTAAAAAGCAAGAGAAAGAGCCGTATCATTACTCGAAACAGAGTTCGATACGGCTCTTTTAAGTTTGGTAGTTACAATCTGTAACTTTTCGGGATGATCATTTTTGTTTTGACACACCCTCGTCGGTCTGCGTGATTTTTCAATACACCGGTTTATGAAGAAATATCAGTTTGAAATTTGCGCCAACTCAGTGGAAAGCTGCTTGGCGGCGCAAGCAGGCGGAGCACATCGCGTAGAGCTTTGCGCAGGTATCCCCGAAGGAGGAACAACTCCCTCCTACGGAGAAATATCCGTGGCGCGCGAACTTCTCACCCACACCCGCCTGCATGTCATTATCCGTCCGCGCGGCGGAGACTTCCTCTACTCTCCCATCGAAGTGAGAACCATGCTGAAGGATATAGAAGCGGCACACCGGTTAAAGGCAGACGGAGTGGTATTCGGATGCCTGACGGCCGACGGGGAGATAGACCTCAGCGTCATGCGGGAGTTGATGCACGCCTCGAAAGGAATGTCGGTAACTTTCCACCGGGCGTTCGATGTGTGCCGGAATCCGCAGAAAGCGATGGAAGAGATTATCGAACTGGGCTGCCACCGCATTCTGACATCGGGACAACAGCCATCGGCCGAGAAGGGAATCCCTTTGCTCAGAGAGATGCAGGAACAGGCGGCGGAAAGAATCATCCTGCTGGCGGGATGCGGGGTGAATGAGGGCAACATCGCGCGGATAGCGAAAGAAACAGGCATACAAGAGTTTCACTTCTCCGCCCGCGAAAGCGTAAGAAGCCCGATGACTTACAAAAACGAATCGGTTTCTATGGGAGGGACGATACATATCGACGAATATGAACGCACATCGACTACCGTGAAACGAGTAAGGGAAACCATCCATGCCCTCCACTCCATTGTCGGAAATAAAAAATGAGCGTGAGTTTCCAAATAAAGAAACCACGCTCTTAATTACCAAAAGACAACCAGTATCCCCTATTTAGGGTGAGAGAACAGAGAAGCGATCCATAACACCAAGATGGCTCCTACTGTGGCGGTTATCAAGCTTCCCACTAAACCGGAAGCTTCCAAACCGAACAAACTGAACACCCATCCTCCAATCACTCCTCCGATAATGCCGAGCAACAGATTGATGAAAAAACCGAAACCTCCGCCGCGCATTATTTTACCTGCGATCAAACCGGCAAGAACACCGATGATAATAAACCAAATTGTATTCATACGTATTACTTTTTTCTTCAAAACAGGAATCCATTTAGAATAGTTTAGATGTTTAAAATATATTAACCAAAAGAGTAGAAAGAGGATTCGGTTTACGAATCCAACTCCGAAAAAAGCTGTGTGTTTTATCAGCGCAAAGCATCTTTGGTCACGACCAGCCCACAGATGAATGCCGGCAAAGACGCAATCAAAATGAAAAAACAGCAGTTTTTTACCCCGAACGAATATTTTTTTGAACCGAAAGTTAGCAAAACTCAAGGGAATCTCATATTTTCGTGTCATGATTAAGAAGACAGCCTTTATACTGATATTATTCTACACACTGCCCTTATGCGCCCAAGCTACAAGGGAAAGCACACTCGTGCACGACAGCATACCATCTGCTCCCCAAACAAGCGGATTTAAAAAAGCAATCAAAAAGTTTCTGAACTTCAGCGATTTCGACACGCTATACATCAGCCCCAACCGTTACAACTACACGATAATGGGCGCGCATATCACCAACTTCGAGTATTATTCGCTAAGCGGTTCGGAGCCTGATGCCCAAAAAATCAGCTTCTCGCCCAACCCGCACCACAAGGTCGGTTTATACTTCGGATGGCGCTGGATATTTCTGGGATGGTCGGTAGACGTCAACGACATTTCGCGAAAAACAAACCGGAAGAACAAAAACACGGAGTTCGACCTGAGCCTGTACAGTTCCAAAATCGGACTGGATTTATTCTACAGGAATACGGGAAACAGGTACAAGATACATAAGCTCAAAGGATTTCCGGAGGATGTTCCTCCCCGCTACTCCGCCAAGTTCGACGGCCTGAATGTGAATATCAAAGGGCTGAATGTCTATTATATATTCAACAACCGCAAGTTCTCTTATCCCGCAGCCTTCAGCCAATCGACCAACCAGCGCCGGAACGCAGGCTCGCTTATCGCGGGTTTCTCGTTCTCCAAACACAAACTCGACTTCGACAACAGTCGCTTCCCCGACTTTGTGCAAAAGAACATGAATCCCGATATGCGGGTGACACGGATAGAATACAGCAACGCCAGTTTCAACATCGGATATGCTTACAACTGGGTGTTTGCACGCAATTGCCTCGCTTGTTTGTCGCTGAACCCGTCGGTGGCATATAAAAGTTCCGATATAAGTGTGGAAGCAAGTGAAGTAGAGAACACAAGCGATAAGTTCAGCGTCGACTTCCTCACCCGCGCGGGAGTGGTGTACAACAACCGCAAATACTACGTGGGGACCTCGTTCGTAGGACAGGTATTCAATTATCACCGCAGCAGCTTTTCCCTTCATAACGGCTTCGGTGTCCTTCAAATCTATGCGGGTTTCAACTTCCACCTGCGCAAAGAATACCGCAAAAGAAAAAGGAAATAAAGATTTGCAGGCAAAAAGATTCTTTATACATTTGCCCCGTAAATAAAGATTCAAGCAGCTTTCAGATGAAGAGAAAAGAGCGCGTACAGGGTAAACATTCTTTTTCCAGCTTCCGCTACTGGGGCAGGAAAAACTATGCCGTATTCGCAAGTCTGGGACGTGAAGTCCGCATCGGCCACCTGCATACCAATGTGGTGGCGATGTCTCTTCGGAAACAGAACGCCGCTCAAACCATCCCATATCTTACTTATATGACACTCGAAGAGATCAAAGAACAGGTGTTGTCCGGGGTCGACATCTCTCCCGAACAAGCAGCCTGGCTTGCCGATACGGCCGACCGCGAGGCTTTATATGCCGCCGCGCACGAGATAACCGTCGCTTGTGCGTCACAAGAATTCGACATGTGCTCCATCATCAATGCCAAATCAGGCAAATGTCCCGAAAACTGCAAATGGTGCGCACAATCCGCCCACTACCGTACCAAAGCGGATATTTACGACCTCCTCCCCGCAGAAGAATGCCTCCGGCAAGCCCGATACAACGAAAATCAAAGCGTAAACCGCTTCTCACTCGTCACCAGCGGACGAAAACCTTCCTCCAAACAACTTTCCCGGCTTTGCGATACCACGCGCCATATCCGCCGCCATTCGTCCATCCAACTATGCGCCTCACTGGGGTTGTTGGAGGAAGAAGAGCTCAGGCAGCTCCACGATGCCGGCATCACACGCTACCACTGCAATCTGGAAACCGCCCCTTCTTATTTCCCGCAACTCTGCTCCACGCATACTCAGGAACAGAAACTCGAGACACTGGCGGCCGCCCGACGGGTGGGCATGGACATCTGCTGCGGGGGAATCATCGGCATGGGCGAAACGATGGAACAACGCATCGAAATTGCTTTCACCCTCCGCAAGCTGGGCGTGCAGTCTATCCCTATCAATCTGCTGAGTCCCATCGCAGGCACTCCGCTCGAAGGGCAGAAGCCTTTGGAAGAGGAAGAAGTGCTGACCACCATCGCCCTGTTCCGCTTCATCAACCCCACAGCCTTTCTCCGTTTCGCGGGAGGACGCTCGCAACTCTCGCAGGAAGCCATGCACAAAGCCCTCTACATCGGGATCAACTCCGCCATCGTGGGCGACCTGCTCACCACGCTCGGTTCGAAGGTTTCGGACGACAAAGAGATGATACTGAAAGAAGGATACCGTTTCCCCGACTCGCAGTTCGACCGGGAGCATCTGTGGCACCCGTATACCTCGACCACCGACCCGCTTCCGGTGTACAAGGTAAGGAGTGCCGAAGGAGCCACCATTACGCTCGAAAGCGGAGAGACGCTGGTAGAGGGGATGTCTTCGTGGTGGTGTGCGGTGCACGGGTACAACCATCCGGTGCTGAACGAAGCCGTACGGGAGCAATTGGAAAGCATGTCGCACGTGATGTTCGGCGGACTGACCCACGAACCTGCCATCGAATTGGCGAAGTCGCTGCTCCGTATCGTCCCTCCCTCGATGCAGAAAATTTTCTACGCCGACTCGGGCTCGGTGGCGGTGGAGGTTGCCATGAAAATGGCGGTGCAGTATGCCTATGCGGCAGGCAAACCGTCGAAAAGTAATTTCGTAACCATCCGTTCGGGATACCACGGCGATACGTGGAACGCCATGTCGGTATGCGACCCGGTGACGGGGATGCACAGTCTTTTCGGTTCATCGCTGCCCATCCGCCATTTCGTTCCCGCCCCCCGTTCGAGGTTCGATGGGGAGTGGGATCCCTCAGACATCCTGCCCCTTCAAAAGGTAATGGAAGAGCATGCCGGCGAACTGGCGGCATTGATTCTCGAGCCTGTGGTGCAAGGGGCGGGAGGAATGCGGTTCTACCACCCGCAATACCTGCGCGAAGCCGCCCGCCTATGCCGCAAACACGACGTCCTGCTGATATTCGACGAGATAGCCACCGGATTCGGACGTACCGGAAAGCTCTTTGCCTGGGAACATGCCGGCGTAGAGCCGGACATCATGTGCATCGGCAAGGCGCTTACGGGAGGATATATGACGCTCTCGGCGGTTCTGGCTTCCAACCGGATAGCCGATACCATATCCAACCATGCGCCGGGCGTGTTCATGCACGGCCCCACGTTCATGGGCAACCCGTTGGCTTGCGCCGTGGCTTGCGCCTCGATCCGCCTGTTGCTCGAATCGGACTGGGAAACGAAAGTAAAACGCATCGAACGGCAACTGAAAGAAGAACTGGCTCCGGCGGCACAACTGCCGCAAGTGGCGGACGTACGGGTGCTGGGCGCCATCGGCGTGATAGAGACAAAGCAGCCTGTGGATATGGCTTATATGCAGCGGCGATTCGTGGAAGAAGGGATATGGGTGCGGCCGTTCGGCAGACTGGTGTACCTGATGCCGCCGTTCGTCATCACGCCGGAACAACTGAGCAAACTGACTGCGGGAGTGCTGAAAATAGTAAAAGAGATGTAAAGAAGGAAGACTTGAGAAAGGCTTGAAAAAGTGAGCCGACATCTTGAGTTCGTAACATACATCAACAAGGAAACAAGAAATGAGATGAATATATTGGAAACGATGCACGAAGAGTTGGAGACGCTGAAAAGGAAAGGGAACTTCCGTTCGCTTCCTCCGCTGGTGCACGACGGACGCGAAGTGATACTGAACGAACGGCGGATGCTGAACCTTTCGTCGAACGATTATCTGGGACTGGCGAATGAGCCGTCGCTGCGGGAAGCGTTCATACGCACGCTCACTCCCCGCAATTTCTTTCCCTCAGCCTCTTCGTCACGGTTGCTCACGGGCAACTTTACCGCCTGCGAAGAGTTGGAAGGGCGACTGGCGGAAATGTTCGGAACGGAAAGCGCGCTGATATTCAACAGCGGATACCATGCTAACACGGGGATTCTGCCTGCGGTGAGCGACGCACAGACGCTGATACTCGCCGACAAACTGGTACACGCCAGCCTCATCGACGGCATCCGGCTGTCGGCAGCCAAATGTATCCGTTACCGGCACAACGATCTGGCGCAGGCCGCCCGGCTGGTGGAACAGCACCACGACGCGTACCGGCAAATCATCCTCGTCACCGAAAGCATATTCAGCATGGACGGAGATGTGAACGACCTCCGCGCGTTGGTGCGGCTGAAACAAAGCTACCCCAACGTGCTCCTATATGTCGACGAAGCGCATGCTTTCGGTGTGCGGGGTGCGAACGGACTGGGATGCGCCGAAGAACAGGGGTGCATCGGGCAAATCGACTTTCTGGTGGGCACGTTCGGAAAAGCTGCCGCCTCCGCAGGGGCATACATCGTATGCCGGAAGGTGGTGAGAGAATACCTCATCAACAAGATGCGGACGCTGATCTTCACTACGGCTCTCCCGCCGGTGAACATCGCATGGACGTCATGGGTGCTCGGTCGGCTGCCGGAATTTTCGGACAGAAGGGAACATTTATCACGCATCAGCTCTACGCTGAAACAAGCGTTGGCGGCAAAAGGATACGATAGTCCTTCGGAGAGCCACATCATCCCTCTCATTGCGGGAGCAAGCGAAGCCGCCGTGCTCAAAGCAGACGAATTGCAGCGGAAAGGATTCTACGTCCTCCCCGTACGCCCGCCCACAGTCCCCGAAGGCACTTCCCGCCTCCGCTTCTCGCTGACGGCAGACCTGACGGAACACGATATAGAGAGGTTGATAGAAGCGATAGACTGACAGGCAAAAGCAAGACAGATCGGCTTGAGAGAGCATAAATAGGCTGGAAGAAGTGATAAAGGAAACTGAAAGAGAAGGTATAAACAGACTGTAAAGAAGCAAAACAAGTCGATCTGACTGAGCATAAACAGACTGCCAAAAGCAAGACAAGCTGACTTGACAGAGCGTAAACAAACTGGAAGAAGCGATAAACAGAACTGAAAAAAAAGGTTATAAACAAACTGAAAGAAGCAAAACAAGTCGACCTAACTGAACATAAACAGACTGCCAAAAGGAAGACAAGCTGACTTGACAGAGCGTAAAAAGGCTGGAAGGAGTGATAAAGAAGGTTGAAAGAGAAGATATAAACAGATTGGTAAAAGCAAGACAAACCGGCTTGACAGAGCGTAAACAAACTGAAAGAAGTGTATAAACTAACCGATAAAAAAGATAATATAGACCGACTGAAAAAACGATAAACCGATGGAGCAACTGTTTATGATAAAAAATAACGAACCGGAGCTGCTGCTTTTCTTCGCAGGCTGGGGGATGAACGAACGCCCGTTCGCCCGCATACGTCCTGCGGGGTGCGACTGGATGATCTGCTACGACTACCGCTCGCCGGAGTTCGACGACACCCTGCTGCAAGCCTACTCCCGCATCACCCTCATCGGATGGTCGATGGGGGTATGGGCGGCTACGCAAGTCATGCGCCGGTTTCCCGACCTCCCCGTCACCCAAAGCATAGCGATCAACGGCACTCCCTACCCCATCGACGAAACGAGGGGCATCCCTCCTTCCATCTTCGAGGGGACGTTGCAAGGGCTCAACGAGCAGACCCTGCGGAAGTTCCGCCGCAGGATGTGCGGTTCGGCAGACGAGTACGAGGCCTTTGCGGATGTGATGCCGCAACGGACAGCGGAAGAGCTGAAGGAAGAACTCGAATCCATCCGCAGGCAATACGATGCGCTCCCGGCTTCGGCATTCCGGTGGCGGCAGGCGGTAGTGGGAACCGGCGACCGGATTTTCCCGCCGGCAAACCAGTTGAGGGCATGGTCGGGCACGGCAGACGTGACACAGACCGAAGCCGCCCATTACAGCCGCTCTCTTTTCGAAAACCTATTGACCAACCGACAGATAACAAACGTACATGGATAAATCACTGATAGCCGAACGTTTCGGCAAAGCGGCGGCGACTTACCCGCGCGAAGCGAACGTACAACGCCGGATAGCCGGCAAAATGATCGGGCTGCTGCAAACGCACATCCCCTCTCCATGCCCGGAAGTAATCGAGTTCGGATGCGGCACGGGGACTTACTCCCGCCTGCTGTTCGACGCTTTCCGCCCCCGCAGGCTGTTTCTGAACGACCTCTGCCCGAAGATGGAAGCGTGTTGCGGAGATCTGCTGAAAGAACACCGGGTTTCTTTCCTGCCCGGCGACGCCGAAACGATTCCGTTTCCCGCCGGTACGAGCCTGATCACGTCTTGCTCTGCGCTGCAATGGTTCGAATCGCCCGAAAAATTCTTCGAGCGTTGCAACGCCCTGCTCCGCAGCCGGGGGTACTTTGCGTTCAGCACCTTCGGGAAGGAAAACATGCGCGAAGTGAGAACGCTCACCGGCAACGGACTTCCGTACCGATCGTTGGAAGAGCTGGAAAAGGCTTTGTCGCCCCGCTTCGACATCATACACTCGGAGGAGGAAATCATACCGCTTGCATTCAGAGGCTCTATCGAGGTGCTTTACCACCTCAAACAGACCGGAGTGAACGCTCCATTTCAGTCGAACAGAGGCTCTATTCCGACCGGACAAGAAGGTGGAGCGACACGTCCGTGGACACGCCGCGACCTACACGAGTTCTGCGAGCGGTACGACCGCCTTTTTCGTCGCGACCATTCCGTATCGCTCACTTATCACCCTATTTATATAATCGCTAAAAAGAAAGAATAATGAAACAGAATGTATATTTCGTCAGCGGCATCGACACGGATGCCGGAAAAAGCTATGCCACAGCCTTCATCGCCCGCGAATGGAACAGGGCGGGACGGCGCACCATCACCCAGAAATTCATTCAGACGGGCAACGTGGGACATTCGGAAGACATCGACCTGCACCGTCGCATCATGGGAATCCCGTTCACCGAAGAGGATGAGAAGGGATGGACCATGCCGGAGATTTTCTCGTATCCCGCCTCGCCGCTCCTCGCCTCCCGCATCGACAACCGCGCGATCGACTTCCGCAAGATAAAAGAGGCGACCGAAAGACTGAGCGAACGCTACGACGCCGTACTGCTGGAAGGGGCGGGCGGACTCATGGTTCCGCTGACGAAGGAGCTTCTGACCATCGACTACATCGCGCGGGAGGGCTATCCGCTCATCTTCGTCACCTCCGGCAAACTGGGAAGCATCAACCATACGCTACTCAGCTTCGAGGCCATACAGCGGCGGGGCATCACCCTCGACACGGTGGCATACAACCTGTATCCGCCGGTGGAAGACAAAACCATACAGAACGATACGATGGAGTTTATCCGCGAATATCTCGGCAAGCACTTCCCCGAAACCGGATTCGTGCTCGTGCCTGAACTGCAAACCAAGTAAACGCAGGGCAAAAGGGGGAAGAAGAAACGGCGCGGCAAAGCGACAGCGATTCCCGCCTTTTCTGCAAGCCAAAAGCTTACGACAGTAGCAAAAGAAAACCCTGCTTACTTCGATTCGGTAGTGTTTATTATGTGCCGAAAGCTTACGACAGTAAAAAAAGAAACCGAATGCCGCTTTTTCCTGCCGCAGAAAAGCAAAATCGTACGACCGAAACGATGAAAAAGAGGAACAAGATACTGCTCCCCCTGTGGCAGACAAGCAAAACCGAACGCTTGCGACGATGAAAAGTAAAAAACCGGCTACTGCTTCGCCTATCAGCTTCGATGTACAACCAGACTTCTTTGAAGTGAAAGAGAAGACCCGGCTACTGCTTTGCCCTGTGATAAGAAAGCAAAACCGAACGCTTGCGACGATGAAAAATAAAAAACAGCTACTGTTTCGCCCCATAGCAAGAAAGCGAAGCAGAACGACTGAAACGATGAAAGAAAAAATCGGACGAATAAACTTTTTTCTCCTTTTTCGTGTTATTTTTAATGAACAACAAAGATACGTGTCATGGACTTTACCGACAAATACCGGAAATATTCGCTCATCAGCATCATCCTGCTGATAGGAATTGTTATCTTGAGACAGATGACTCCTTTCATAGGAGGGTTGCTTGGAGCGCTGACCATCTATACCCTCGTACGGGGACAAATGTTCTATCTCACCAAGAAACGAAGAATGAAACGGGTTATCGGGGCGACTATCATTACCGTAGAGGCGATTCTGTTCTTCTTGGTTCCGCTCTCGCTAATCGTTTGGATGCTGGTGAACAAACTGCAAGACATCAATCTGGACCCGCAATCATTCATCGCTCCCATAGAGCAATTGGCTGCCGCTATCCGGAAGAAAACGGGATACGACATATTGGGAGGCGACGCGCTCTCTTTCCTGTTAGCCCAGCTTCCGCGTATCGGACAGGCCGTAATGGGCGGAATCGGGAGCTTCGTAATCAACATCTTCGTGCTCATCTTCGTGCTCTATTTCATGTTGATGGGAGGAGAACGAATGGAAAAATATGTGAGCGAACTGCTTCCTTTCAATAAAGAAAACAGGCTGAATGTGACCAACGAAATCAATATGATCATCCGCTCCAATGCCATCGGAATCCCTCTGCTGGCGTTGATACAGGGAGCTGTGGCGACAGTCGGCTTTTTCATATTCGGGGTTCCCAACGCCATCATTCTGGGTGTGCTCACCAGCATTGCAAGCGTCATACCGGTAGTAGGCTCGGGAATCGTATGGCTGCCCGCCGCCATCTACATGGCGCTCAGCGACGACTGGTTCGGAGCCATCGGGATAGCCGCCTACGGAATTATCATCGTATCCAACTCCGACAACCTCATCCGGTTTATCATCCAGAAGCAAATGGCGGACATCCATCCGCTCATCACCGTATTCGGAGTTGTCATCGGACTTCCGCTCTTCGGTTTCATGGGAGTCATCTTCGGTCCGCTGCTTCTCTCCCTATTCTTTCTGTTTGTCGACATACTGAAAAGAGAATATCTGGACAATGGGAAAATAAGATTCTACAAATAGGGAAAATCTTCCCGAAAAAGCTTACATTTGCATGTAATAAACATTACTACATAGACAAATAGATGGAAGCATTTACGTTCAACACGGCCGAATTGATTTTAACATCGGCGGCCGGAGTTCTTTTCGCAATTCAACTTATTTATTATTTAGGTTTATACAATCGTATATATGTCCGCAACAAAGCCGCAGGCAAAAACAAACTAACGTTTGCGGCGGATTTCGAACCGCTTTCGGTGGTGATTTGCGCGCGCAACGAGGCCGACAACCTGCGCAAGATGCTTCCCGCTGTTCTGGAGCAGGATTATCCTTGCTTCGAAGTGATTGTCATCAACGACGGATCGACCGATGACACCGAAGACGTGCTTGGCGTGCTCGAAGAAAAGTATCCCCATCTGTACCACAGCTTCACGCCGAACACGGCCCGGTACATCAGTCACAAGAAACTGGCTTTGACCTTGGGAATCAAGGCAAGCAGATACGACTGGCTGGTATTTACGGAGACCGGATGCACACCGGCAAGCAACCAATGGCTGAAGATGCTGGCGCGGAATTTCACACCGGAGACGGAAATCGTATTGGGTTACAGCGGATATGCCCGCACGAAGGGATGGTTTCACAAACGGACGGCATTCGACAATCTGTTCCGCTCTTTGCGCTATCTGGGCTTCGCCCTCGCCCGCTGTCCGTACATGGGTATCGGCCGCAACCTCGCCTATCGCAAAGAGGTGTTCTTCCGCCAGAAAGGATTCTCTTCTTACCTGAACCTGCAACGGGGCGAAGACGATCTGTTCATAAACCATTCGGTAACCCGCTCGAACACGCGTGTGGAGACAGATCCGTCCGCCACTGTCTGCATCCTGCCGGCCTCACGCAAGGAATGGAAAGAAGAGAAGATAAGCTACATGGCGACGGCTCGCTTCTACAAAGGCATCCAACGCTACCTTTGCGGATTTGAGACGTTCTCTTACCTCATGCTCTATGCCGTATGCATAGCGGGAATCGTTTCGGGCATCCTGCACGCCCACTGGCTCGTTGCAGGCGTCGCCCTATGCGTCTGGTGCTGCCGTTACGCATTGCAAGCGGTCGTAGTGAACCGGGCAGCCAAAGAATTGGGAGGAGGCAGAAGGTATTATTTCTCACTGCCGGTGTTCGACATTCTTTTGCCTTTGCAGACTCTGAAGTTCAAGCTCTACCGACGGTTGAGAGGAAAGGGCGACTTCATGAGAAGGTGATTCGGAGTCGTCCTCGCGTCACGGCTTACTCGTACCTCATGGAGCTTGCCGGACGGATTTTGGTGATCAGGAAAGAGGGACCGACCAGCATCAGGACAGAGGCGGCAAGCGTGCCTGCGTTGATGAGCATGAAAAGCAACAGGTTGAAGGAGACGGGAACGGTATCCACATAATAAGTCTCCGGGTTGAGCGTGAAAACGCCGAACCGCGACTGAACGAAACAGAACGCCAGCCCCAACGCATTTCCCCAAAGCATCCCCTTGCCGATAAGAAAGACGGAGAACCAGAGGAAAGTCTTGCGTATGGTAAAGTTGTCGGCTCCCAGAGCTTTCAGCAACCCGATCATATGGGTACGCTCGATGATGATGATCAGCAATCCCGAAATCATGGTGAAGCCTGCCACGCCGATCATCAGGAAAAGAATCACCCATACGTTCAGGTCGAGCAGGTCGAGCCAGGCGAATATCTGCGGATTCATCTGCTCGATATTGCGCACGTAATATACTCCTCCAAGCGCGTCACGGCGATTATCCGTATCCGCCGCTATCCGGTAGGTAACCTCCTCCAAGCGGTCGTAATCGCGTATCTGCAACTCCACGCCGCTCACCTGATCGTTCTGCCAACGGTTGAGCCGGTTCACGAGGGCAAGGTCGGTCAGCAGAAACAGGTTGTCATATTCGGCAAAATTGGTCTGATAGATTCCGGCAATCGTCAATCGGCGGGCACGTACATCATCCTGAATGTAATACGTATAGATTTTATCCCCCGTTTTCAACCTCAGTTTGTCGGCCAGAGTCTTGGAGATAAGCACTTGATTGGCGGACGCGGAATCGCCGAAAGCGGGTATCGCTCCTTCCAGCAGATGCTCTTTCATAAAGCGGGCGTCGAACTCTTTCCCGACTCCCTTCAGCACCATTCCCTGAAAAGCCTCATCGGTCTTTATCATACCCGGCTTGGTAGCGTAGCGTTGCACATGCTCCACCTCGGGATAACGCCTCAATGCCTCCATCATACTGTCGCCCACCACCAGCGGATGTGTTTCGTAAGACGTCACGGCGTCGAGATTGGTTATCTGGATGTGCGACCCGAAGCCGATGACTTTGTTGCGCACCTCGCTCTTGAAACCGACCACTACCGCCACCGCAACGATCATCACCGCCAGCCCGACGGCAATGCCCGCCATGGCAATGAGCACGGCCGGACGCGAAACCTGCTTTCCCCCGTCGCTCTCACGGTAGATGCGCCTCGCCAGAAAAAAAGGAAGGCTACCTTTTATGTATGATTTAACGAATGCCATTGCACACTCTTGTCGTTTTCATCGCGCATCATCCTTCCGTTCGTCCCGGATAGGCCTCCAGAGCCTTTTGCAGGATAAACAGCGCGCGGGTGAGGTCTTCTTTCTTCAATACATAGGCGATGCGGACTTGGTTGACGCCCGATCCCGGCGTGGTATAGAATCCCGAAGCCGGAGCCATGAAAACAGTCTGCCCTTCGTACTCGAAATCCGAAAGACACCATGCGCAGAACTTGTCGGCATCGTCGACAGGGAGTTTGGCAACCGTATAGAAAGCTCCCATCGGAATGGGCGAATAGACGCCGGGAATGCGGTTCAGCCCGTCGATGAGGCATTTGCGGCGCTCCACATATTCATCGTACGTCTCACGCGAATACTCTTCGGGTGCGTCGAGTGAAGCCTCCGCCGCAATCTGTCCGATCAGGGGAGGGCTCAGGCGCGCCTGACAAAACTTCATCACCGCGTCGCGCACCTCTTTGTTCTTTGTGATCAATGCCCCGATACGGATGCCGCACTCCGAATAGCGTTTCGACACGGAGTCGATGAGCACCACGTTATTCTCTATCCCTTCCAGATGGCAGGCGGAGATATAAGGCGAACCGGTATAGATAAACTCACGGTACACTTCGTCGGAGAAAAGGAAGAGGTCGTACTTCTTCACCAAGTCTCGTATCTGGTTCATCTCCCGGCGGGTATACAGATAACCTGTCGGATTGTTCGGGTTGCAGATCAGTATGGCTTTGGTACGCTCGTTGATCAGTTCCTCGAACTTTTCCACCTTCGGCAAAGCGAACCCTTCTTCGATGGTGGTGGCAATGGTGCGTATCTTGGCCCCGGCAGAGATGGCGAAAGCCATATAATTGGCATAGGCGGGTTCCGGGACAATGATCTCGTCGCCCGGGTTCAGGCACGAAAGAAAAGCGAAAAGAACCGCCTCCGACCCGCCGGAAGTAACGATGATATCGTCGGCGGTGAGACGGATGTTGTATTTGGCGTAATACCCCACCAGCTTCTCGCGATAGCTGGCATAACCTGCGCTCGGACTGTATTCCAGTACTGTGCGGTCGATGTTGCGTATGGCGTCAATCGCGGCTTTCGGAGTAGGCAAATCGGGTTGGCCGATATTCAGATGAAACACATGGACTCCCCGTTGCTTGGCTGCATCGGCCAAAGGAGCCAACTTTCTGATAGGTGATGCAGGCATCTCATTCCCGCGAATGGATATGGTTGGCATAAGATAATTCTCGATTTATTGTTTAGTCATCATAATTATGGAACCACAAAGTTAGCAATAATTTGAATACACAGACATAAAAACTTTAAAATACTTATCAAGGCTAAAAACACTATGATAATACAAAAAGAAAGCATACATTTGTGACACCTAAAATACAAAAACAAGGGCCATGGAAATACATCTTATTTCGTTTAAATCACCGCTTCAACCTGAACTATCTTTACACCATTCTCATGAAGCCATCCTGAATGAACTTAAAAAACATTATACCGTCAGATTCGTAGATTACCGGCACACGGACCGGCTGAGCGACGATGACTTCAAAATCATTTTCATCGCTACCGGAGGGGTGGAAAAACTTGTCATGCAGCAGTTCGAACATTTGCCGCGCCCCGCGATTTTATTAGCCGACGGTATGCAAAATTCGTTGGCTGCCGCTCTGGAAATATCGGCATGGTTGAGGATGCGGGGAATGAAAAGCGAAATACTTCATGGCGCCCCCACTTCCGTGATAGAACGGATCCATGCCTTGTACAACAATTTCCGGGCGCAACGCTCTTTGTCGGGCAAGCGCATCGGCGTAATCGGTTCGCCTTCGCCCTGGCTGATAGCCAGCAACGTGGATTACCTGCTCGCCAAACGCCGTTGGGGAATCGAATACATGGACATTCCTCTGGAGCGTGTGTACGAGCATTTCCAACGAATCGGAGACAAAGAGGTGGAAGCTGCCTGCGCTGCCGTGGCCTCACAGGCGATTGCGCTTCGCGAAGCAACTCCTGAGGAACTGCTGAAATCGATGCGTCTGTACCGCGCCATCAAGCAAGTGTGCCACGAAGAAAAACTGGATGCCATCACGCTAAGCTGCTTCAAAGTGATCGAAGAGATCAACACGACCGGCTATCTGGCGCTTTCGTTACTCAACGACGAAGGCATTACGGCGGGATGCGAAGGAGACTTGCAGTCGGTATTCACCTTGCTGACGGTGAAGGCGCTGACAGGGCAGGACGGCTTTATGGCAAACCCCTCGATGATCAACACCCCGGCAAACGACCTCATCCTGTCGCACTGCACAGTGGGGCTCAAGCAGTCGGACACATACATCCTGCGCAACCACTTCGAAACGGAAAAGGGAATCGGCATACAGGGAGTGATGCCTACCGGAGAGGTGACGATAGTGAAATGCGGCGGCGAATGCCTGAACGAGTATTATCTTTCGACGGGCAACCTGACGGAAAACACCAATTACGTGAATATGTGCCGTACACAGGTGCGCATCCGGATGAATACTCCGGTGGACTATTTCCTGAAGACACCGCTGGGCAACCACCACGTGATGGTGCGGGGCAACCATGAGGAAACGCTGAACGAGTTCTTTCAGGTAAACGGATGCAAACGGATGGAATAAGTGCAAGCCGGCTGAAGTCCGGACATGCTTACGCCGATATGTCGTCAGAGCATCCGGCTATGAAGAGCGAAGAAATCCGAAGCCCGGACAATGCTTACGCCGATATGCCGGAGTAAGCGCAGGCAGTGAGTGCGCAGCTTTGAAACGCACAGGATGCCGCAGGTCAACCGAACGGGGAAGCTGCGTGACGGCCTATCTCCACCTCCGTCCATCCGCCATCTTTCCACTCTGTCACCGAAGTGAACCCCGCCCGCTTCAAGGCAGCTAACGCTTCCGGACGGCCGCTGTTGACAAGGTCGGGACAATGGACGTCGCTGTTCACCTGTACCCGTATGCCCAGCTCTTTCATCAGCGGGAAGTAACGCTCGTAAGGATAGAACACGCCTGCGTCGCGGTATGCTTTGGTGTTGATCTCGGCGATATATCCGCCACGGGCAATCTCTTCAAAGAATCTGCTTACCAAGTCGTTGTACCAACCTTCTTCTTCCAGACCGGGCCGATAGCGGGAAGCATTATAATGCATCTTGCACGGATGCCCCACAATGTCGAACCCTCCCGCTCTCAACATGCGCATGGAATTTGTGTAATACAGGCAAACCACGTAATCGAGGTCGCCCGCGAAATAACGGTCGACCGACTGCCGGAACTTTTCGGGCGAGGTGTCGATATCCACTACCCTTCCCTCCATGGAGCGAAGCATGTGCACAGACCCTATCCTGTAATCGAGCGGCAAGCTTCGAAAACGCTCCGACGAGGGATTATGCTCCTCGTCCAGATAGTCGATTTCAAGCCCCGCAAGCAATTCGATACGCCCGGCGTACTTCTCTTTCAGACGGGAAATTTCCGAAAGATAATCGTCCATACACTCCCACTCCATGGTCCATGCAGTGGGAAAAGGAAGCGGGGCGTGGGAGGAAATCCCGTAAGAAGTGAACCCCTCGCTGAGGGCGAAACGGATAAAAAGCTCCATATTCGCGCGCCCGTCGCAATACAGGCAGTGACTGTGGTAATTTGTCAAATTCGTCATATTCTCTTCAGGTTTCAGGTTTTAAAGAAACTACCGCCGGTTTCTTCCAACTATTTTTCCATCTTTTCAATCGGCGAGTTCGCTCAGTTCGAGCCAACGCATCGTCTTTTCGTCAATCAGTTCATTCACTTCGGGTAGGCGTTTCGACTTCTCCGTCAGTTCACCGACCGAAAGCGTGCCGCTGCAAAGTTGCTCTTCGATCTGCGCCTTCTCCGTTTCCAGTCGGGCTATCTCTTTCTCGATCTGTTCGAACTCACGCTTTTCCTTAAAGCTCATCTTCCGTTTGTCGTTCAGGCGCACCCGTGCCGTTTTCTCTTCGCGAGGCTTCTCCGCCTCCGCCTCTTTCTCGGCTTTCGCCTCTTTCCAGTCGCGGTAGTCGCTGTAATTGCCGGGGAAGTCGCGAATGTCGCCCTGCCCGTTGAAGACCAGCAGGTGGTCGACTACCTTGTCCATGAAATAACGGTCGTGCGACACAACGATGACGCATCCCTTGAAGCTTTGCAGATACTCTTCGAGCACATTGAGCGTAATGATGTCCAAATCGTTGGTAGGCTCGTCGAGCACAAGGAAATTGGGGTTGCGCATCAGCACGGTGCACAGGTAGAGCCTGCGCCTCTCTCCGCCGCTGAGCTTATAGACGTAGCTATGCTGCGTTTCGGGCGTAAACAGGAAATGCCGGAGAAATTCCGAGGCGGTGAGCCTCTTCCCGTCGCCCGTTTCTATCACTTCGGCGATGTCCTGCACCACGTCGATCACCTTCATCTGTTCGTCGAATTCCATCCCTTCCTGCGAGTAGTAGCCGAAACGGACGGTTTCTCCGATGTCCACCGTACCGCTGTCGGGTTGCACCTGCCCCATCAGAATCTTGATAAAGGTAGATTTCCCCGTTCCGTTGTTGCCCACAATTCCCATCTTTTCGTAGCGCGAGAAGATATACGAGAAATCATCGAGAATCTTCAGGTCGCCGTAACGCTTGCAAAGGCTGTCGACCTCGAATATCTTGCTGCCAATATAGGCGGCTTTCACCTCCAGTTTCACCCGGTCGTTGCTCAGCCGCTGCTTCGCCACTTTCTCGAGTTCGTAGAACGCCTCCTCGCGATAACGCGCCTTGTGTCCGCGCGCCTGCGGCATCCGCCTCATCCAGTCGAGTTCGGTGCGGTAAAGATTGTTCGCCCGCTCTATCTCAACCGTCTTGGCATCGATGCGTTCCTGCCGTTTCTCCAGATAATAACTGTAGTTTCCCTTGTACGAATACACCTGACGGTTGTCTATCTCGATGATTTCCGAACAGACCCGGTCGAGAAAATAACGGTCGTGCGTCACCATCAGCAGACTGAGTCCGGCCCGGCGCAGATACTCCTCCAGCCACTCCGTCATGTCGAGGTCGAGGTGGTTGGTCGGCTCGTCGAGAATCAACAGATCGGGTTCGGCAATCAGCACATTGGCCAGCGCCACCCGTTTGAGCTGCCCGCCGGAAAGCAGCTTCACCTGTTGGTTGAAATCGCTGATTTTCAGTTGCGAAAGAATCTGCTTCGCCTTCCGCTCATACTCCCATGCCCGGGCGTGGTCCATCCTTTCCAACAGCTCTTCCAGTCCCGGATGTCCTTCGGTCTCCATACAGCGTTCGTACTCCCTGATAAGCTCCACCACGTCATTTCCCCGATGAAAACAAGCCTCGATCACGGTCAGCTCTTCGGGATAGCGGGGGTCTTGCTCCAGATAGCCCACACGCAAGTCGCGACGGAAAACGATGTTCCCGCTGTCGTATCCCTCCTTGCCCGAAATGATATTGAGCAGCGTGGTCTTTCCGGCTCCGTTCTTGGCAATAAGTCCGATGCGTTGGCCTTCGGCAATGCCGAAAGAGATGTTCTCAAAAAGAACCAGGTCGCCGAACGACTTGGTCAGACCGTCTATTTGCAGATAAGGCGTCATTATTCGTATTTCTATGTTATATCCTATAACCGGCAACGCTGCGCTAACCGCCCACCACTGCCTTGTATTCTTCGATCACATTGCAGGCTTCACCCGCTTTCACCTTGCTCCATGCCATCTTCATCGGGTCGATCACCTCCTCCTTGTAGCGAAGGACGGGCGCCTCGCGATTGCCGTCGACGAGCGTGGCCCACTCCATGCCTTCCACCTCGTTGGCGAGTATGACACAGACGGCAATGCCTACAGCCAGCCATTCTTCTTTTTTCTTCGTGCCTATCCTGCCGCTGTCGACAAGCTGCTGAAGATACTCCAAATCGGCTTCGGTTCCCTGAAACTCCTTTTTCAGTTCGCGGCTGACGGCAGACACCACCCACTCGTACCCCTCGTTCACCTGATAAATCTCCGAGAGACGGATGGGAATCAGCTCGGCGGGATATTTCCGTCCCTCTTCGCGCACCTGCAAAGAAGCGATCACCTCTTCGGCTTCTTTCACCGACCTTCCCTCAGGCACGGTGAAAGAGCACTCCACAGCCGTATTTCCCACGCCCGTAACCCACAAATGGGACGTGTAACAAGCGCCTTCTTCCTGAAACGTCTCTTTGCTGTAAGCACACTCCAACCCGCCCACACGCACCGCAGACGCCGAACCGGACGCCTTCAGCTCCTGCCTGACGGCTTCACGCCCGTATCCGGGTTTGCCTCTATAGGCGGAGATGCGGAAATTGCCCGTCCATACATCGGGGTTGTAGAAGAGGAAAGAGGCTTCGCCATCCTCAAACTCGCTCCAGTCGGAGGGATAGACGATAGCGAACCATCCTCCGGGAGAGATAAATTTCTTGCCTTTCATCATCTTTTCTGTTCTATCTGGATTCTATATTTGTCAACGCTTAAATTCTTGCTCATTCGTTCCTCCACTGCCGCTTTCGACCGCAGCCGAACTGTTCGAAAACAGGTGAGAGTTTCTGCGACTCCTCCACCACTGCCGCTTTCACCAGTAACCGAACTGTTCGAAAACAGGTGAAGGCTTTCTGTGAGCGGTTCCGCCACTGCCACTTTCGACCGCAGCCGAGCTGTTCGAAAACAGGCGAAGGCTTTCTTTCATCGGTTCCGACACTGCCGCTTTCGACCGCAGCCAAGCTGTTCGAAAACAGGCGAAGGCTTTCTGTCATCGGCTCCCTCACTGCCGCTTTTCACCACTGCTTATTCCGCAATAGCGGATAGTTTCCTTCCCGGGTCACTTCCCGATGGGCTGTATTTTCCTCCGCACCTCTTTCGATATTTCGAGGAACATATAATTTAACTTTCCGGAATGAATACCCGTTTCATTCTCCTTGTATTTCTTGTTGGCATACTCCATCGACTTCTCGAACGTGAGCAGCGACATTTCGTTCTGCGACTTGCCCACCATGGTAGAGTCGAGCTTCTCGTCGGGAAAGAAATCGTCGAGGTCGACATCGCCTATCATCGTGGTTTCGAGGAAATTCTTCTCCTTGTGCGAATTATCGGTGTAGTAGCCCACGAACATGTGTCCCGGCGTACGCACCAGAATGGGGTCGATATTGATGGCGCGAAGCAGCGAAGCCAGCAAAACGCTGCCGTCTACACAGTTCACCTGCGAAGACTGCAAGGCATCGTCGAACGTGCGCACCCGCTGGGAGTAGACCACATTGCTCGACAGGCTGGTGTTCGACACCGAGCTGTACCGGAAGCGGCGTTTCTGCAATACGTTCCAGAGCGCGTAAACCTGCTTGTCCACCGCCCCGGAAGCTTTGCTCTGGTAGCCGAGAAAACGGGTGACGATGCGCGTATTGAGCGCCTCGCGAAGCAATGCGTCGATCTGCGGGTTTTCCTCGTTCACGTACGCGGCAAAGAAAAGGCTCGTGTCGTGAAAGTCGGTTCCGTTGGCAACGTACCCCAGCAAGCACTCGTTGATGCTGCGCACGGAAAACGTCCGCACCTTCTGCCCCATCTCCTCGCCGTTCACCTCCACGGTCACCGCCACGCTCACGGGTTCCGCCTGCACATTGTTCCGCAAGGCTTCGTAGTTCCAGATGATGTCGGGATACACGGTATATTCCGTTCTCGCCCTGTCGAGCACGAACTCCGAAACCGAGCGCGAGAAGAAAGGAGTGCCCGCCACTTCGACACGCACCCGCGTATAGGCCTTCCGAGATTTCAGCCTGACGGCAACGCACGACTTCGGATTGCCCACGTACATCGAATCGGAAGGCACGATGACCTGTGCGTCGGTAGTGGCTACCGAGAGGATAGCCGAGGGGAAAATGTTCCCTCCCAGATCGTCCACAATCTCAAATCCCGAACCGGAAGAGGCGTACCTGAACAGAGACACGCCCCCGATGAGAATCAGCAAAGCGACGAAAGCCCCCGTTATTTCCCGTTTATATCTTTTGAAATCGATAGATATGGTCATTTTGGCAAAGTCTGTTTTTACAAAATCTGTTTTTAATGAGGCAAAGATAACAAATTGGAAGCGTATTTTCCCAGCCACCGGACAAAATCTTTCAGATTCGAGTCAAGAGAGGCTTTTTTTCAAGGAATCAAGCGGGTGAAACTGCAAGAGGATAAACAACCGGCATCATGCCCCAAGCTTCCATCGGCAACGTTTCTTTGTGAAACTGCAAGAGGATAAACAATCGGCAAGAAACAAGAAGACAACACTATCCCGATAAGTATGCAATCATCAAATGAAAGGGGAAACAGAGATTTGTTTCACACAAAACAGAGGTTCATTTTGTATAAAACAGAGATTTGTTTTTCACTAAATGGAGATTGCTTTCACACAACGGAGATTGCTTTCACACAACGGAGATTGCTTTCACACAACGAGGTTTGCTTTTCACACAACGGCGCAGCTTTTCACACAACGGCGCAGATTCCCACACAAAGGTTCAGCTTTTCACACAATGACACAGCTCCCACATAAAGGCGCAGCTTTTCACACAACGGCGCAGATTCCCACACAAAGGTTCAGCTTTCCACACAACGGCGCAGATTCCCACACAAAGGTTCAGCTTTTCACACAAAGGCGCAGATTCCCACACGACGGCGCAGATTCCCACACAAAGGCACAGCTCCCACACAAAGGCGCAGCTTTTCACACAATGACACAACTCCCACACAAAGGTTCAGCTTTTCACACAACGACGCAGCTTTCCACACAATGGTGCAGCTCCCACACAACGGCACAGCTCCCCACGAAATGTAATGCAATCGTAACATTTGTTTCACCGGGCTGTAACAAAATCTCCGCAATTTTGCTGCGGAAATGAAACGAAAAGCCTACCTTTGGGCTGTTACACTTAATATATAACATGTATATAACATGCGCCGCTTATGAATGACTACCGCGTTTTGATCGTCGACGACGAAGAAGACCTCTGCGAGATACTGAAGTTCAACCTCGAAAACGAAGGATACGAAGCAGACACCGCCAACTCTGCCGAAGAGGCGCTGCGAATGGACATCGGCAGCTACCACCTCATCCTGCTGGACGTGATGATGGGCGAGATATCGGGATTCAAGATGGCAAGCATGCTGAAGAAAGACAAGAAGACGGCCGGGATACCGATTATCTTCATCACTGCCAAAGATACCGAAAACGACACGATGACCGGATTCAATCTGGGAGCCGACGATTACATTTCCAAACCTTTTTCCCTGCGCGAGGTCATCGCCCGAGTGAAGGCCGTGCTGCGGCGCACTGCCGCCGACTCTGCGGGAGCCTCCGCGAGGACGATAGCGTATGAGTCGCTCGTCATCGACGCAGGCAGGAAGAAAGCGAGCGTCGACGGCAAGGAGACACCGCTCACGAAGAAGGAGTTCGAAATTCTTTCGCTGTTGCTGCAAAACAAAGGGCGTGTCTTCTCGCGCGAGGAGATACTCGACCGCGTGTGGACCGACGAAGTGTACGTGCTCGACCGCACCGTCGACGTGAACATCACCCGCCTGCGCAAGAAGATAGGGAAATACGGCAAGAACATTGTCACCCGGCTGGGATACGGATATTGTTTCGAAACCGAATAACGACCGACATCATGCACACGCCCGTACGCCGCAAACGAATTCTTTCTTTCAGCCGGAAGCTGTTCCTTTCGGTGGTTTCCCTGTTTCTGGCCTTTGCCGTGAGCTTCATCGCCTACCAGTACCGCCGCGAGAAAAGCTATAAGGTGGAATTGCTTCACACGCAACTCCAAAACCACAACGCGCGGCTGTACGAGCTGTTGAGCGAAAACACGGACGGGAATGGAAAGACGGAGAGCGAATCCGTCGACGGCTATATACGAAAGCACGGGCTGAAAGAGCTTCGGGTGACCGTCATCAGTCTGCAAGGCGATGTGGCGTACGACAGCTTTCACGCTCCGAACCATCCCGCCGAGAACCACCTGAACCGTCCGGAGGTGCGGAAAGCGGTGAAAAACGGAGACGGGTTCGACGTCCGCCGCACTTCCGAAACCACCGGACTGCCGTACTTCTATTCCGCCACTCGTTTTCCGCGCTGCATCGTCCGCTCGGCGCTTCCCTACAACGTCAGTCTGAGCCACACCCTGCGGGCGGACTCGCATTATCTGTGGTTTACGGCGCTCATCACTTTGGTGCTGATGGCGGTGTTCTACCGGTACGTGCGCAAGCTGGGGACTTCGGTCAGTCGGCTGCGCGAATTTGCCATGCGGGCGGACCGCAACGAACCCATCAGCGCGGAAATGCAAGCGGCCTTCCCTCACAACGAACTGGGCGAAATATCGCAGCATATCATCCGGATATACGAACGGCTGCACGAAACCAAAGACGCGCTTTACATCGAACGCGAAAAGCTCATCACCCACCTCCGGATCTCGCGCGAAGGGCTGGGGATATTCGACAGGAACAAAAAGGAGATTCTGGCGAACAACCTCTTCATTCGGTACAGCAACCTGATAGCCGACTCGAATCTGGAAACGACCGAAGAAGTCTTCGCCATCGCCGAGTTCGAAGAGATTACCCGCTTCATCAACCAGAACCGGAAGCAACCCACCGCCGGAAAACGAGAAAAGAAGCTCTCGGTCGTTATCCCGAAAAGCGGACGGACGTTCCACGTCGAGTGCATCCTCTTTCAAGACGCGAGCTTCGAGATTTCCATCAACGACATCACACGCGAGGAGGAGCAGAACCGCCTGAAACGACAACTGACGCAGAACATTGCGCATGAGCTAAAAACACCCGTCAGCAGCATACAGGGGTATCTGGAAACCATACTGAACACGCCCGGTATCTCCGACGGGCAAGCGAATACGTTTCTCGAACGGTGTTATGCGCAGAGCAACCGCCTCAGCCGCCTGCTGCGCGACATATCGGTACTCACGCGCATGGACGAGGCAGCCGACCTGACGGACATGGAGACGGTGGACATCGGCGCGCTTGTGGGCGACATCATCGGCGAAGTGTCGCTGGAGCTGGAGAAGAAGCGCATCACCGTGGCGAACACGCTGAAGGAGGGCATACGCATCAGGGGCAACCATTCGCTGCTATACTCCATCTTCCGCAATCTGACGGACAATGCCATCGCTTATGCCGGCACGGACATACAGATCCGCATCGGCTGCTTCCGCGAAGACAACCAATTCTATTATTTCAGCTTTGCCGACACGGGAGCGGGAGTGCCGCCCGAACACCTGAGCCGTCTGTTCGAACGGTTCTACCGGGTAGACAAGGGGCGGTCGCGCAAGCTCGGCGGCACGGGGTTGGGACTCGCCATCGTGAAGAATGCGGTTCTCATACACGGCGGAAGCATCTCCGCCAAGCACAGTCCCGAAGGAGGGCTGGAGTTCCTTTTCACGCTGGCGAAAGAAAAGCCCGCCATCGGCAAACAATCGAAGAAAAGGAAATAGAAGTCTCCTGTTTCTTTCCATGACGAGGGGAGAAAAATAGGCTGTTGGCAAGACAGAGTAAAGAAAAGGAAATAGAAGTTTCCCGTTTCTTTCCATGACGAAGGGAGAAAGACACTCCATCGGCAAACAAGTAAAGAAAAGCGAATAGAAGTTTCCTCCTCTTTTCATGCGGAGGGGAAAAAGAATCAGTCCGAAGAGACATCGTTTGGGGGTTTCTCCATTCATGATTAAAGAAAAACGTCACACGTGAAAAGTATCAACCGCAGACCTCTCGGATTCAACCTTTGCGGTCACGATAAAAAACAATCGTTCGCAAGACAGAGTAAGGAAAAGCAAATAGAAGTTTCCCCCTCTTTTCATAGCGAAAGGAGAAAAATACGCTGTTAGCAAACAGGCAAAGAAAAGCAAATAGAAGCCTCCTGCTCTTTTCATGATGAGGGGAAAAAAACTACTTCAGCGAGCGACAGTCGGAAGAGCCGGCACTACCCATCGACTCGCTACCCACGACAGCAAGTTTCTTCAGCGAACAGTAGCCGGAAGAGCCGGCACTACCCATCGACTCACTACTCACAACAGCAAACTACTTCAGCGAACAGTAGCCGGAAGAGCCGGCACTACCCATCGACTCACTACTCACGACAGCAACCTACTTCAGCGAGCCGTAGTCGAGAGGTACTCCTCGATTGCCTGCACAGTAGCGTCTTTCAACAACACATTCTTTTCCCTGTCGAGAAGGTATAAGGTGGGAATCGCTTTCAGGTCGTAGATTTGCCGGTTTTTGATGGCCGTGTGCTTGTCGTACCCGTTGATCCAGCTCTTCGGGAAATCCGCCAGATGCTTCTTCCACTCTTCCGGTTCATCGTCCGGATAGACGGAAAGAACGGCAAGCCGGTTGTTGCGATGAAGGGAACTGATGGTCGGGGCAGTCTTCAACTCTTCGATAGCAGCCGTACAGGCGTAGCAGCCGGGATTATTGATGAAGAGCAGCGTATAGGCGGCCTTCACGCCATACAAAGAACCCTGCGCGCCCGACGCCGTTGTGTACGAGAAGTCCAGCGCTTTTGTGCCCCGACGGTTCTTCTGCGCCAGTTCGCGGCGGGCGCGGGGGCGTATCTTCTCCGTCTCGTCCAACAGCGGGGAAGCGATCATCGCATCGAGCACAGGGATGTAGTGCTCTTCGTTGCGCATGGGCGAGTTGGGGTCGTACAAATACTTGTCCGCCAGATCGGTGATGTAAACAAACACCTTCTTATCCGCCTCCGTTCGCTTGATGGTTGCCCGCACGGCATCCTGCGCCACAGACAAAGGAACATGCTTCAGCAGGTCGCAGTAGTCCACCCACGCCTGCTCCGTCACGTCGGGGTGATGAATATAATTCGTGTCGGCAAAGTTCACGTTATCCCAATAATGCTTTACCAAAAAGTCCGCCCGCTGCTCGATTGTGGTAAACATAGGAGGAATGGCGGGCAAAACGATTGCTTTTACCGTATCCTGCGCCGCTTCCCCGCAAATCCGGGTATTGGAAGCGTTCCCGTTCTTACAGGCGCACAGCGGCACGCAAAACAAAAAGACAAGACTTCTGACAACTCCTTTCATAATAGTTCGTTGATTTTATACTATACTCAGGCGCCCTATGCCCCTACTGCATCGTGCAGCTTTCATAACAGCGCATTGGTTTCCGTACTATGCTCAGGCGCTCTATGCCCCACAATATCGTGTAGTTTTCATAACAACGCGTTGGTTTTATACCATGCTCGGAGCGCTGTATGTTCCACTGCATCGTGTAGTTTTCATAACAGCACTTGGTTTCGTACCATGCTCGGACGCCCTATGCCCCTACTGCATCGTATAGTTTTCATAACAGCGCATTGGTTTCGTACCATGCTCGGGACGCTCTATGCCCCTACTGCATCGTGCAGCTTTCATAACAGCGCATTGGTTTCGTACCATGCTCGGGACGCTCTATGCTCCACGATATCGTGTAGTTTTCATAACAACCCGTCGGCTTCGTACCATACTCAGGCGCTCTATGCCCCACGATATCGTGTAGTTTTCATAACAGCGCATTGGTTTCCGTACCATGCTCGGGCGCCCTATGCCCCTACCACATCGTGCAGCTTTCATAACAACACGTTGGTTTCGTACACCAAATGCAAAGGTAAACCACTTTCGTTTTTCATCAAAGGCTTTTCTTCTTTTTCTTTCATATCCCGCCGACTTTCTTGGAAAAGACAAATAAACTGCCTATCTTTGTGACGCATAGGTTTGCGACGCCCACGTTACGGGCAGAGCGATTAAAAGGGAATCGGGTGCAAATCCCGGACAGTCCCGCTGCTGTGAGTTCCATATCCATGTTGCGAGCAACGACATCTTCTTTAGCCACTGGAAAGAAATCCGGGAAGGCGCCCGCAACAGGAACAAGTCAGAAGACCTGCCATGCATTAATCTGTTCACTGCTTTCGAGGAAAAAGCGTTGAATCTAATGAGCCGGACACTCTCGTCTGTCATTTTATTCACCACTCTGATTCAGAGAAAGTATGTACAAAACAATAAACTCTGCCAAGTTTATTTCAATGTCCGGCCGAAGCGAGTTCGCCCGGACATTTCGTAAATCCCCCAAAATGTAATTGCCCCTAAATGCCTCCTTTTCATGATTTTCCAATGGCGACCGTTAGAAAATGATTTTTTACAATATCCGTTAGGCAAGATGTTACGAAAGTCACCACGAACCAAACTTTCCAACGACATTTTGAGATAAACCTTCATCGGGTAACGACAGAGCCTCTAATCGACCGAAACCAAGTCGCTCTTCAAGCGGGACAGAGCTTCTAATCAGTCGAAACCCCAATTACCCCAAGCGGAGCAGGACATTCAAGCAGCTGAAGCCGAATTTCCCTCAAACCGGGTAGAGCAATAAAAATTCTCAGGAGAGCAGTGCTCCGCAAAGATCCGGATACAAACCGGGCGACGAAAAGGTATTTCAAACGGACAAAGCGATACCCGTTACTCTCTTTTCGGGCAATCGTTCTCCGCCGTCCACGTCAACACGAAGTCGGGATGCAGGCGATAGCCCACTGTAAATACCTGATTCCGCCCGGTAGCATACTCTTCCACCTCAACCACTCCGGCTTCGGCGGGAACGAAACGGGAAAGACGGAGCTTACGGAGGTCGGCGTCGGGATTTTCCATGCACTTGTAGACGGTTTCTTTGGCAGACCAGTGGAGCAAAAGGCTCCAAAGGGTTTCGCCCCTGAAAGGCAATACAACTTCATCATCGCGTAGGAAACGCGAGGCAACCCTGTCCACACGGGAGGAATAGCGTTCGATGTCTATCCCCACGGCGGACGCGGGACTGAGTATCACGGCCGCATAGCCCTTGGTATGCGATATGCCGATGGAAGCCGAACGGTCGGTGAGAAACGGCTTACCGTGAGGGGAATAAGCGATACGCCCTGCCGACGGGCACATCACGTGCAGCAATACCCGTACCGAAAGCCATTCCTGCCGCCTCTGCACGGAAGCGAAGCTGCGGCACTCCCGCCCGTATTCTTCCCTGCATGCGGCAGGCAGCAAGGCAATCAGCGCCTCCGGTGTCTCATCCATCCGCCAGACGGCCCAATGCAGCCCCTCCGTCTTATGTTCCAGCAAGAGAGCCATCCGCTCGTCAGCCCTCCTGTTCTTCGGTTTGCTTGGGCAGAACGGTGAACTTCACCTTCAGGATGCGGCGGCTGTCCATCTCGAGCACCTCGAACTCATAGTTGCGGTACACCACTTTCTCGTGCAGTTCGGGAAACTCGCCCTTTATCTCGAGCAACATTCCCGCCAGCGTGTCGGCATCTCCCGCCACCTTGGCAAACTCGTCCTCTCCCGCCTCCACGATCTTGTAGAAGTCGCTCAGAAGCGTCTTCGCCTCGAATATCCAAGTATGGTCGTTCACCACCACATACGTGCGTTCTTCCTCGTCGTACTCGTCCTGAATCTCGCCCACGATTTCCTCGATGATGTCCTCCATCGTCACGATGCCCGACGTCCCTCCGAACTCGTCCACCACGATGGCTATATGTATCTTATTCGCCTGAAAGTCGCGCAGCAGGTCGTCTATCATCTTTTTCTCCGGAACGAAGTAGGCGGGGCGTATGAGCGACTGCCACCGGAAGTTATCGCCCTTGTTGAGATGCGGCAAGAGGTCTTTGATGTAAAGCACCCCCTTAATGTTGTCGCGCGATTCGGAGTACACCGGGATGCGCGAATAAGCGTTCTCGATGACACACCTGATCACTTCCGTAAAAGGAGTGCGTATATCCAGATCCACCATGTCGAGGCGGGGCGTCATCACCTCCTCCACAGTCTCCCCGCCGAAGCGGATGATGCCCTCCAGAATATTGGTCTCTTCGGATATCTCCGCCTTGTCCGTCAGCTCCAGCGCATGCGACAGCTCACTGACGGAGATATTGCGCCCTTTTCTCCCGAAAAACTTGTTCATGAAAGCGGTGGAGCGCACCAGCACCGTAGCTACGGGATGGAACACCTTCTCCAACATCCGGATGCCCGGCGCGGCAAACCGGCAGAACGCCAGTGTCTTTTGCGCCGAATAAATCTTCGGCATGATTTCACCGAACAACAGCAGCAGAAACGTAAGGATAACAGTGAGCAACAGAAACTCCGCCAACGGCGAATGAAACTCGAACACGCTCATAAAGAAGAAGTTGCAAAGCATGATGATGGTCACGTTCACGAAGTTGTTCGTAATCAGTATCGTTGCCAGCAAGCGTTGAGAGTCTTCCAGAAGCGTGCTTATCTTTTCGTCTGAAGGATGATTGCGCTCTCCGATATCGTTCAGGTCGGAAGGCGAGAGCGAGAAAAAGGCTATCTCGGAGGCCGAAGCAAAGCCCGATGCGAGCAAAAGCACACCTGCCAGTATGATGGCCACAATAGCCGAGAAAGAAGGAGTATTTACGGTGATACCGTTGAAAATGTCAGCCAATTGGCTTAAATAACCATCTGAGTCCAAAGAGTTTCGGTTTTAGTTAAACTTAAAACGGCAAGTCGTCTGCCGGATTATCTTCTGCGGGCTGCCCCTGAGGCGATTGTCCTTGCAAAGCCTGTCCCTGCGGCGAGTATCCCTGCGAAGGCTGCGTCTGTCCCTGCTGCCCCTGCGAAGGCTGCCCTTGCGGCGATTGTCCTTGAGAAGGCTGCATCTGCGAAGCCTGTCCCTGAGGCGATTGTCCCTGCAAAGGCTGTCCCTGCGGCGAGTACCCTTGCGAATACTGTGCCTGTCCCTGCTGCGCGGGGCTTCCCTGCCCCGTCTGCGAAGAAGCGGGTGCGGCCGCAGAAGCCCCCGTACTTGCGCCTTTCGGAGTCAGCATTTCCATATTGTCCGCGTAAACTTCCGTGATATAGCGCGTAGCCCCCGACTGGTCGGTGTACGAACGTGTCCTGATCTTACCCTCCAAGTAGAGCTTGTCGCCCTTGTGCACGTATTTATCCACCACCTCTGCCAAGCGGTTGGACACGACGATGTTGTGCCATTCCGTTCGCTCGGGAATCTGTGTTCCGTTCGACAGCGTGTAGGCGCGATCCGTCGTAGCCAACGGGAAAGTCGCTACCGCCGAGCCTGTATCGAAGTATTTCACGCGCGGGTCTTGTCCCACGTTGCCCAATAATATCACTTTATTTACTGACATATACGTATTTATTTAATGAAAGAACATTCTGTTCCGCTGCCAAAATTAAACATTCTAATCGTAGCATGCAAGGACTTTCGAAAAATATTAATCGTCAACGAGACTTCCCGGAGAATATCCTGCACCCCATATTTCTATCTTCCGCCGACATACGAATCGCCGACGAAAGCCTGAATCAGCCTCGATACGGCGAAGCTGTCGAGGTCTTCGAGAAGTATCTTCCTGTATCCGGCAAACGAAGCCGAGCCTTCGGGCAGCGACACCTCGTAGAAATCGGCGTAGATCACCCGGTGAGACAGCACATGCTTCACATTCTTGCGCACCGGCCTCACAGCGGGACGCTCGCCCGGAGCAATCCACTCCCTGAAGCGGGGGTGGGCAAGCAGCTCCTCTTCCCGCAGCGGGGCGGGAGTCTCTATCAGCGGAAACTCGAAAAGATTCTTCCAAATATCGTCGCCCGTCCTCTTTTTTATATAAGTATACGCGCCCGCACGCACGAACATATAATGGAAATAACGGTCGGTCGTCTTCGTCTTGTGCCGCTTCACCGGCAGCTGCGCCACGGTTCCCTTCGCCAGAGCCGCGCAACCGTCGGAAAGGGGACACTCCCCGCAACCGGGCGACCGTGGCGTGCATTGCAACGCACCGAAGTCCATCACCGCCTGATTGTACACGCCCGGACGCCGCTTGTCCATCACCTCCTGCGCCAGTGCGGCAAACAGCTTCTTCCCCTGCGTAGAGTCGATGGGCGTATCGATACCGAAAAAACGCGAGAGCACCCGGTACACATTGCCGTCTACCGCCGCATAAGGCATCCCGTAGGCGAACGAACACACCGCCGCGGCAGTATACTCCCCCACCCCCTTCAAAGCCCTCACCTCGGGATAGGTGCGCGGAAAAACCCCGTTCATGCTCCGTGCGGCGGCATGCAGGTTGCGTGCGCGCGAGTAATAACCCAGCCCCTGCCAATACTTCATCACCTCATCCTCGTGCGCGGCAGCCAGCGACTCCACATCGGGAAACCGCTCCACGAAACGCAGGAAGTAATCGTACCCCTGCGCCACACGCGTCTGCTGCAAGATAATCTCCGAAATCCAGATACGGTAAGGGTCGGACGACTCCCTCCACGGAAGCTCCCGTTTATGCGCTTTATACCAGTCGATTATTTTTTCTGCAAACATTTATCAGCCATTAAAGTTCATCGCTCGGCAAGCTACAGGCTTGCGTGCCAAGGTGCAAACTTACGAACTAAAAAACTCAAAATCTAAAAAAAGTAACGAAAATTGTAGAGAATATATTTTTTTAGGAACCCAAAAAGCTATATATTTGCAGTCCAAAAAATTAGCAAGAAAACTATTAATAATATTTTTTAAGAAAATGACTAAAGCAGATATTGTAAACGAGATTGCAAAGAAAACCGGGATCGACAAGACAACAGTGCTTACCACAGTAGAAGCCTTCATGGATACCGTAAAAGAATCATTGTCGAATGATGAGAATGTATATCTCCGCGGATTCGGTAGTTTTGTAGTGAAAAGAAGAGCCCAGAAAACGGCCCGCAACATTTCGAAGAACACTACCATCATTATCCCCGAGCACAACATTCCGGCTTTTAAACCGGCCAAGACATTTACAATTTCGGTAAAGAATCAATAAACAATAGTATTAACCCATAAAAAAGAAAAAGCTATGCCAAGCGGAAAAAAGAAAAAAAGACATAAAATGTCTACGCACAAGCGTAAAAAAAGACTGAGAAAGAACAGACATAAAAGCAAAAAATAATTTTTAAGTCTGATCGGAACAGAATAAAGAACAAACTTGCGAAGCTTCTGTCTTTCAGGTTTGTTCTTTGTTTAAGAACCTAAGTAAATAAATTAAAACAAGTGACAAGCGAATTAGTAGTAGACGTACAGCCCAAAGAAGTCTCCATCGCCCTGCTCGAAGACAAGAGCCTCGTGGAACTTCAAAGCGAAGGAAGAAACATCTCCTTCTCCGTAGGGAATATGTATTTGGGACGCATCAAGAAGCTGATGCCCGGACTGAATGCATGCTTTGTGGACGTCGGCTACGAGAAAGACGCTTTCCTTCATTACTTAGACCTGGGTCCGCAATTCAATTCTATCCAAAAGTACGTAAAGCAGACTTTAAGCAACCAAAAGAAGCTGAACCCCATCGGCAAGGCAACCCTGCTTCCCGACCTCGACAAAGAGGGCACCATAGCCAACACGTTGAAAGTGGGACAAGAAGTAGTGGTGCAGATTGTAAAGGAACCCATCTCGACCAAAGGGCCGCGGCTGACTTCGGAGATTTCATTCGCCGGACGCTATCTGGTGCTGATCCCTTTCAACGACAAGGTTTCCGTGTCGCAAAAAATTAAATCGAGCGAAGAACGCGCCCGCCTCAAACAGCTGCTCATGAGCATCAAGCCGAAAAACTTCGGCGTCATCGTGCGCACGGTAGCCGAAGGCAAACGCGTGGCGGAGCTCGACGGAGAGCTTAAAGTGCTGGTAAAGCATTGGGAAGAGGCTATCACGAAAGTACAGAAGGCCACCAAATTTCCGACGTTGATCTACGAAGAAACGAGCCGCGCCGTAGGGTTGCTGCGCGACCTCTTCAACCCTTCGTTCGAGAACATATACGTCAACGACGAGGCCGTGTATCACGAAATCAAAGACTACGTGACACTCATCGCCCCCGACCGGGCGAACATCGTGAAGCTGTATAAAGGGCAACTTCCCATTTACGACAATTTCGGTATCACCAAACAAATCAAGTCGTCGTTCGGCAAAACCATCTCTTACAAGAGCGGTGCCTACCTGATTATTGAGCACACTGAGGCGCTTCACGTAGTAGACGTGAACAGCGGCAACCGCACCAAGAATGCCAACGGGCAGGAAGGAAACGCGCTCGAAGTGAACCTTGGAGCCGCCGACGAGCTGGCGCGCCAACTGCGCCTGAGAGACATGGGAGGTATCATCGTGGTAGACTTCATTGACATGAACGAAGCCGCCAACCGGCAAGCGCTTTACGAACGCATGTGCGCCAACATGCAGAAAGACAGGGCACGGCACAACATCCTGCCGCTCAGCAAATTCGGGCTGATGCAGATTACCCGCCAGCGCGTGCGCCCTGCCATGGATGTGGATACGACCGAAACCTGCCCCACCTGCTTCGGGAAAGGGAAGATCAAGTCGTCCATCCTCTTTACGGATACTTTGGAGAATAAAATCGACTATCTGGTCAACAAACTGAAGGTAAAGAAATTCTCGTTGCACGTCCATCCGTATGTAGCCGCTTACATCAATCAGGGCATCATGTCGCTGAAACGGAAGTGGCAAATGAAATACGGATTCGGAATCAAGATCATCCCCAACCAGAAACTCGCGTTCCTGCAATATGTGTTCTACGACACGCAGCGCGAAGAAATCGACATGAAGGAAGAGATCGAGATTAAGTAAAAAAGTAAGCGGCTCCAAAAATCGGAGCCGCTTTTTTGTATAGTACAAATCAAGAATTAAAAAGAGGGCACTTATGAAAAATACAAGTGCCCTCTTCGAATACAGATGATAAAATTTCGTCCTTCACAGGCAAAAATTTCACAACCGGTATTCCTTTCCTAGCATTAAGAGAATAGCCAGAACAAACAGAAATCTTATTTCACAAAATCTGTCTATTCTCCAGAGATTTATTAAGCAACTTTACTCTCTTCACAGAGACTTATTACTATTCCCATCGCTATCTCGCCAGATATGCGACAGGTGGGGTAAAATTAAAAACAAACATACTTTGCCTATTTTATTCAGTAATACAAATACTCACACGATTCTCTTCGGGCGTAGCGTAAGGTTGTATCGTGTCACCCTTAAAGTCTACCACAATCCTCTCGGCAGCCACCCCTCTTGCTTTCAAAGCCTCGGCCACATTATTGGCTCGCGCTTCAGAAAGTTTAGAATTGATTTTAGGATTACCGGTCTCTTTATCGGCATATCCCGTCACATTTACTTTAGCTTCAGGATATTTTTCGAGATAATCCGCCAAAAGAGTAATTTTCTGTTGTTGATCTTCCTGAATCAAAGCAGAATTCAATGCAAAGAAAATATTCTGCTTCATCGGTTCCACCACCACAGGTTCCTCTTTCTTCGGTTCCGGTTTTTCTACTATCGGCTCCGGCTTAGGTTCGGGAGCGATAACCGGTTCCGGTTCGTAATACACCGGCTCGGTTCTGGTATACCCCTTACCCAATTTAATACTTATACCCACAAGAGCATTCAGCTGCCAATCAGCGTTTCCGGCTTTTTTCGAATTAAATTTATCCGACAGCACATTCGCGTTTCCTTCAATATTTAGAGCCACGCGATCGCTTAGACGAAAGTCGCATCCCAAGCCGAAACGACCGGCAATGAAATTCTTACTATCTTTCCACAGATACTCCAATTCATGTTTCCTTGTATCAAGCCCATTGGCTTCATCGTTATCAAAAGCATGATTAAAACCGCCACCGGCAAAAAGATACGCGTTGAACACCCGATTAGGGTTAAATCCTGCAAACAATGCACTTAAATCAGTCACTAAATCAAGATTCCCCTGCACATATTTGAATTTATAGTCTTGTTCCGGAGTTACCCACCCACCTTTTCCTTGCCAACCGCTCGCGCCAAAACGAAGAGCAAATGCGGGAGAAAACTTATACCCTACATTGAAAGCGGCAGCCGGAGAAATAAGGTCGGAAAATTTCGCTTCACCTACAGTATGCGCAGCACCGGCTTGCAATTGCATAAACCAATGTGAACGAAAAAGAGTTTTACTTTCTTCTTTTATCTGTCTTTCCTGGGCAAATGCCATTGTAACACAGAAAAGCAAAACAGCAGTGAATAATTTCTTCATACGCATAAAAAATTAAAGATTAAACAAATCTTATCAAAACAATCGTTGCATTCTCACTCAAACAATCCTCCAGCTCATCATATAATAAAATAGAAAACACAAAGACCGTTTATTAGTATAAAGGTGTTCCCTTTCGGAAAGAGAACACCTTTCTTTTAGTCAATTATCAAAGCTCTTCAAAGAACTCTTCCTGATTTATTTTTTCGGATTTACTGTGATAACCAGCTTGGCAGAAGTCGTTCCCCAACCGTAAGTTACGGTAGCAGGTATGGTAATCGTGTACTTATATCCTACAGGAGAACCTACGTTTTCATATCTCACCGTGTTACCAACCTGTACCAGTGTAGCTCCGGAAGGCAATTGATGATTGTTGTATTCCAAACTTGTCGTAGCCTTAGTCACATCAAGCTTAACATCAGTGAATGGTCCGTAGAAGTTCCAATATTTACCGGCAACCCAGTTATCAGTAATTTCTGTCTTAATCACCCACTTCCAGTCACCAGAGGTTTGTCCGTTAGTTGTACCGTCATACTCAGGCATAGCAGTAGGAGTATGAGGAACTTCTGTCCATTCTCCCGGAACCCATTCGTACTCAGCAGGCACATACTTGATATCTTTGATATAAGTATACTCAACATTCTGACCTTCAAGAATTTTATTTTCTTCGTATTGAGTTTCGCCTACTTTTTCATACTTCTTATAAAGTGAAGAGTTCTTGCTCATAAATTCTTCAACTTGAGCTTCTAAATCAGCGTCAACCGCATCCTTAGTCAATTTAGGTTCTTTCACATAGAAGATTTTTGTTCCCCATTCTACAACAAAGCCTATTTTCAAGAATTTATATGTTGCACGGCCCGTGTACATGGTAAGATTCAAACCGGCAGTGAATGAAACCGTACCTGTTTCAACACTAAACTCAGCCTCCTTCACAACCTTGTAATAACCTTCTGTCAAAGCATATTGAGGAACGTAAGTGTTTTCCCAGAATCCTACAGTTTTATTCAGTTTCTCCCAATGAGGAGCTACAATCGGTTCACCTCTCCAGTCTGTCAGCAGACCATTGTGTTGGAAGTTAGCTACATCACCACCATCAACCGCATCTGTAACTTCAACACCACCCGGCATATTCAGGTTCACAGGACGGATGAATGTTACCATAAACTCATTTACAGTAATAATATCACCGCTATTAAGTTTGTATTTGTGAGCAACTACAGCCTGCAGACCTTTCGAACTGTTCAGGGCTTTTTTCACCTTGTCATTATTCTTATCCAAAGAAATAATATTACCATCAACAAGTTTCACTCCCGCCATTACATTAGGAGTAGGAGTACCGTTATTATAAGTCCTAATTATTTGATAATAATTGTCAGTACATGTACCCGCTGGCATATTTACTTGATAGGTAGAATAAGCTTCCAATATAGATCTCTTGAATACACATTGCTCAGCCGGTGATTCAGGAGTTTGCGGAACTGCCACGTTCACTCTATATGCTACGTATGTGTCACCGTCTTTTTCCCAATAAAGATCATTCTCTTTCTTATTCAGTGTAAATTGCGGCAATACCACTTTCACTTTGAACTTGAAGAATACTCTCTGCGGATATTCAGAAGAAGCAAGCTTGTTCTTAACAACCAGCGTAGCCACTAAATTAGCTCCTCCGGTACCGATAGCACCTACTTCACCGTGTTTGAACTGCCAAGTTACTTTTTTAGTAGCCGTTCCCGTCGTGGAAGGACCATCAACAAGCTGCGGTTTAGTAATATTAGCAATCTTACCGTTCTTTGTTACTTCCGCCTTTTCAAAATCATACAAACTCCAGAATTCTTCATGGCTCATGCTTGTTGTTGTGCCATTAGTAATTACACGATACAAATTTTCACGCATGTAATCTTCTGAAATTTCATATTTCTTCGTTTGAGTATCAGCGCATTTATAAACGATATTGGCATAAGATATACCATCGCCGATATACATATCGGCCACTTTTTCCGCAACGATTTCAACTTTCACAAAACCGCGGCGAACAACGCGACCAGCCTCGTCAACCAATTCGACTTTCAGAATCGGGGTACGACCGATAGCCTCTTTATTGAATCCTTCTGCCTGGAAGATACCTTTTTCCGCATCGTTGCACTTAATCCATTTCTGTTGATTGGTTTGAGTATTACCCGAAGAAATATTGTATGCAGAGCTTGCTACGGCAAACCGATATGACAACTTATAGTCTGCAACAGGGAATTCTTCATGAGAAATATTGTTGTTTCCAGGCAGGGGAAGGGGACCAAATTCTATACCATTGAAACAAGTAGCAACCAATTCCTTCAAATCGAAAGTCTTGTTATAAGCCATCTTATAACGGGCTTCTTGATCTTTACATGCATTGAAAGTCAAAGCATAATGCGCTTCTTCACCTTCTTCTTCCAAAGTTTCTTTATCGGCGATACGAACCGCTTCTTTACCCCAAATGATGTCGTTAACCGGTACGTACGGAGAAGTTACAACAGCATCCGTTTCTCCTGCATCGAGGGCTTCGCCTTTCAGCGTAGCTTGTAGAGCAATAACATTGAGTTTATCAAAATTAGGCTCATTTATTTGCGTGTTAAGCAACGCGTTGCTCCATGCGTTCAAACGACGTAATTGGAAATCTACCGTACCTGTCATCGGATTCAATACGGGCTCTCCTTCTATCGCAACCAACTGACTGGCTCTCAATGCACGAGTAATTGCCGGCTGACGATCGATATACTGATAATCGGCATTTTTCAGTTTAAAGCTTGCCGGATTGAAATGATAGCTGGCAGTAGCCAAGTTGGCAGTAGAGTGCTTATATTTTCCCGGAATTCCAGCATTTTCATCTTCCGGCATGGCATCATACTGCAAAGAAGTGAATTTGATAACCTCCTCATGCAGCGAGGAACTCCAATAACTCGGAGCGAATGTAATGCTTGTCAAACGTGAAGTGATCAGTGTATGGAGCATTGCCAAATCGGGCACAACCTCATCACTAATCTTTTTATTGATATCTGTGATATCGTCCTTGATTTTTCCCAAATCCTCCTGTATCTGCGGTAATTCTCTTTCAACTCTCTCCTTGAGCGCGTTGAAATCTTGACGCAGTGTAGCAATCAAGGCTTTCAATCCGGTTCCCTCGGTAAATATTTCCTTCCAAAGCTTGTCTATTTTACCCTCGGCAGTTCCAAGATCGGCACGAAGTTGTTCCAATTTACCGCCTTGTTCTTCAAACATACCTTCACTCAGTTTCTGATATGCTTGCAAAGCCTTGATCTGAGTAAGCAGATCCTGCTCCAATGCGGTAGAAGTACCGATAAGTTTGAAAATATCCGCAATGTCTTTGGTATTTTTAGCAACAGCACCGGTCTTAAGCGTATTCAGACCTTCTTGAATACCATCGATTCTACCGCCCAAAGCAGCAACGGCAGCATCGTACACATCTTGACTCACTTTACCTGCAATTTTTTCTTCAAGCAAAGTCTTCAAAGTAGCTATTTCAGCTTTAGCTGCTTCTATAGCTTCTGCTTTCGCAGTTGCAGCCGCAGCAATTGCAGTTTGAGCTTTTGCTTCTGCTTCTTTTGCTTTGGCCATAGCTGCGTCACCGGCTGATTTAGCAGCATCAGCTGCAGCCTGCGCTTTAGCGGCAGCATCTTTAGCGGCATCAGCTGTTGTCTTAGCGGCATCTAAAGCAGACTCCAAAGTTTTGAGCTGGTTTGCAATGGTCTCCATCGTAGCTCCCTTTTTGTCAATCTGCTCTTGCAAGCCTTTGATGTCGTCATCGTAGTCTTTACAAGACGTAAATGTACCTGTTGTAGTCGCAAGTAATGCGCCGAACAGAGCAACACTTAAAAACTTTTTGTTCATAATAAAAACTTTTAATTTATAAATTAAAGGAAAAATAAAAAAGATTCTCTCATTCAATCAATGTCTTAATTTACTTAATATCTCATTTTTCATTTGCTCTTTATATGTTTATGCAATTATCGTACTTGCACATAAATAGCCTATTAATACTCCCAAAAAAACTCCAATAAGCATTCCGCAAAGCAAGGCCATATATATGACCGATAGTATGCCGTCTTCGCACTTTTCATCTTTATTTATTGTTTTTATCATTGCATATATAAAAAAGTAGTAATGTACATGCTTAGGTCATTCCAAGCCATTACTTCGTAGGTAACGGGAAAACCTTTGCCCGGACGCTTTTAAAGCATCTATGGTATGGAAAAACTCTTGAAAAAGTCGAAAAATGTATTACCCCTGCTTCCGGACGGCAGCAGAGGGGAGGGAGTCTTTTTTTCAAAAATTAGAGGTCAACAAATCCCTAAAATCAAGAATTCATATGTTTTGCCAGATATATTCTCTTTTTTAGTCGTTATTTTGAAAAAAAACACAATTTTGTTTGTTTGTTTTCAGAAATATACTCATATTTGCATCGTTATTCGCCCCGTTACCTACGAAGTAACAGACACAAAATCAGACTACTAGTCCATATCCTGAACGTTTTACGAAATCGACTACCTTTCTGTTGGCTTCATCAATTTTCTTATTTCTGAAAGGTTTTAAATAAGTCTCCGTCACCGTAATGGAAGAATGACCCATGGCTTCGGAAATGATGCCGGGATGTATCTCGCAATAGTAAGCCGTGGTGGCCCATGTGTGCCGGGCGGTGTACGAACTAAGCCG
>OHBE01000183.1_pt1 | contig 72868 bp, 58 predicted proteins | sample 1577231 | NCBI WGS metagenome assembly OHBE01 (sample SAMEA3541506, study PRJEB24748) | human gut metagenome | biome: human gut; feature: human-associated habitat; material: faeces | place: China | collected 2012 | reverse complement strand
ACCGGAGGTTTGATCTTTCCCAAAGGCACTAAGAATCAGCTCTGCAGCAAAAGAGCTCAATGAAAATCCCCTGCAACAGTCTCAAGGATGGCTTTTAATTATATGGAGGAAACTCCGTTTATCTTTGTTTCACTAAACAACTAAGTATTTATGAAGATAAGTCTGCGAATCCTTTCGATTTTCATACTGTTTTCGTCTGTATGCAGTATCTCATGGGCTACCGTATTATATGGCAACGGAGCTTTATACCTACAGTCCGACAGTCTTGTTTCAGGGAAGAGGCCGTATTGGGAAGATGAAACAGTGTTTGGCGAAAACAAAGAAGACGGCCACGCTACCTTTATGCCCTATGCTACAACAGCATTGTTGCAGGCTGATGAGCGGTATCAGAAACCTTGGCTTACTCCTTCGCAGGCAGAATTTTTATCGCTGAACGGCTTGTGGCATTTTCGTTATTCTCCCGATGCCCGTACTGCCCGTACCGATTTTGTCGAAGATCTGTTCGATGTGTCTGCATGGGATACCATCACAGTACCATCGTGCTGGCAGATGAAAGGTTGGGATACACCTTTATATATCAATGTAAACCACATCTTTGAGGACAATCCTCCATTTATTCGCATTCAGAAGACTTATACCTCGGCAGTGGATCCCAATCCGACAGGCTCTTATCGGCGTGACTTTATCCTTCCGACAGGCTGGGAAAAGAAACGCGTTTATCTGCATTTCGATGGTCTCTATAGTGGGGCTTATGTATGGATAAACGGGCGTTATATCGGCTACACTCAAGGGGGCAATAACGATGCCGAGTTCGATATCAGTGCGGCAGTTCGTGCGGGACAGAACAATGTGAGCATACAAGTAGTCCGCTGGACGGATGCTTCTTATTTGGAGGGACAGGATATGTTCCATATGAGCGGATTGCATCGCGATGTCTATCTGTACGCCACGCCTCGTACTTCCATTCGGGATCATTACATAACGAGCAAGTTGCATCCCGAATCCGACTATACCACAGGGGAAATATCCGTAGCCGTCGAGATGGACAACAGAGACGGTTCGGCTGCACGTAAGACTGTCGGAATACGTCTCTTGGATCCCCAAGGGAAAGTGCTCTGGGAGGAACGGAAGCAAACCCGACTGTCTGTGGGAGAACAGAAACAAAGCCTTCATTTTCGGAAAGCCGATCTTCGCAATCTATCCCTGTGGACAGCCGAGACACCTACTCTTTATACTCTTATTATCACCCAATGGGATGATAAGGAGCGCGAAGAATTGGCTTTTGCCACCAAGTATGGATTCCGTCAGCCGGAAATTCGCGATCAATCGGTGTATCTGAACGGTCGTAAAGTACTGTTCAAAGGAGTCAATACGCAGGATACGCATCCGCTTCATGGCCGCAGCATCGACTTGCCGACAATGGTGAAGGACATAACGATGATGAAGCAGGCCAACGTCAATACTCTTCGAACGAGTCACTATCCACGACAGCCCAAGATGTATGCCCTTTGTGATTACTACGGTCTCTATGTCATGGACGAAGCCGATTTGGAATGTCATAAGAATTGGGATGACCATGGAGAGAAGGGTGGTATCACCAATGCCGAATCATGGCGGGCGCAATACGTGGATCGCACTGTCCGTATGGTCTGTCGCGATCGCAATCATCCCTCCGTTTTGTTTTGGTCGCTCGGCAATGAATCGGGTGGGGGAGAAAACTTCCGACATACCTATGCGGCGGTTCGTGCACTCGATTCGCGCATCATTCACTACGAGGGTGCTACCCGTGGCGGAACGGAATATACCGACCTGCATTCCGTTATGTATCCCTCCCTTGCTCAGGTACAGGCCGGATCCAATGGCCGGGAGACGGACGGAAAGCCCTATTTCATGTGCGAATATGCTCATGCCATGGGCAACGGTGTCGGCAATTTGCAGGACTATTGGGATATAATGGAGCAGAGCAGTGCCGGTATAGGCGGCTGTATATGGGACTGGGTGGATCAGGCCATCTACGATCCTTCCGAAATCAAACGTGGACTCTATCGCCTGCATACCGGATACGACTATCCGGGACCTCATCAGGGAAATTTCGTGAACAACGGACTTGTGACGGCTGACCGGTCATGGACTCCGAAGCTGTACGAAGTGAAGAAAGTGTATCAGTACGTGAAATTCGATGCATACGACAGTAAAAGCAAACTGCTCACTCTGCACAATGCCTACTCCTTTACGGATTTGAATCGATTCGGTCTTCGTTTTAAGCTCCTCTCCGACGGCTGTGTGATCGAAAGCGGAGAAGTGGATCTGCCCAAATTGCCGGCAGGAGAAAAAGCTACATTGAGGATACCCGTCGCCGATATTCCAATGTATTCGACTCGCGACTTCCATATCGATTTCGAACTCTTCCTTCGTGAAGCCACCACTTGGGCCGATAAGGGATACACGGTAGCATCCGAACAGTTTACACTTGCACAAAGAGAGGGTTTTGCTTCCCTCCTGCCCGAGCGGATGCCCACGCTGCAAGTAACGACGGAAGGGAATCATCTTCATATCGCTAACGACAGGGTGCAGCTCGTATTCGATCTCCATACGGCAGAACTTATTTGTTGGAACTATGGCAGCCACCCTGTGATTATCCCGAGGGGAGGCCCTGTCTATGACAATTTCCGTTGGGTAGAGAACGACTCCCCCTACGGAAGTATTCCTCCCGGAGCACCGGCCGGTCTGGTACAGCCTGCTGTTCCTTCCTATGAGGTCAATGCAGATTCCACACGGGTGATCCTCGTGACGTCGCATCGTGCTCTCTGCCCTTATCGCCTTAACTATTATATATATGGAGACGGTACGGTGGATATTCGCGCAGACTTTACACCCGAGGAAGAGCAGGCGGATAAGTTGCGTAGACTTGGGATTAAAATGTGCCTGCCCCTGCAGATGGATCGAATCGAATATCTGGCACGAGGCCCTCATGAGAATTATGTGGATCGTAGGCAGAGTGCTTTCTTCGGACTGTATTCCGACCGTGTGAGCCGTATGGTCGAACCCTATGTACGCCCCCAGAGTACGGGCAATAGAACCGGCCTTAGAGCTCTGACCCTGACGGATGATTCCGGCAGGGGTATCAGGGTGGAAGCTTCGGGACAGGTCGATTTCTCCATTCTTCCCTATGAGGACGAACATCTTGCGCGGACTCGTCATCAATGGGAATTACCCATGCCTGCGCATCATATCTTGCGCTTCGACTATATGCAGCGCGGACTGGGCAATGGAAGTTGCGGGCCCGGTACTGCTCCGGCATACCTTTGCCCCTCATCGGGCACTTATTCCTTCGAACTTCGTTTTCGTCCTCTCTGAATGTGTCCGCAGCTACTTCGAATGCGAAGAGAACGGGACATTAATTCTCTTTCGGTTGAAGCCGGAACGGCATTGGTTTATTCCCCAGTCTTCTTGATGTATAGACACAAAAGCATTGAAAATTCTTCGAAATACTTCTAAGCTTTCCGCCAAACACTTTGAACTATTCAGTGAGGTGGTTTGAACTATTCGGAGAAATAGTTATAACTATCCGGCAAAATAGTTTGAACTATCCGACGAAATAGTTCGAACTATTCGACGAAATAGTTTGAACTATTCGACGAAATAGTTTGAACTATTCAGTCAAATGCTTTAAGCTATTCTGCAAAAAGCACAGAGGTATTTGAGGGAAGGCTTATTCGGAGTCGCCTTGAAAGAAAAGTTTTCAGATTTGGAAAACTAAAATTCCTACTGATCATATGCTCAAACAGCATACGATTCTCTTTATAAGAACGAGGATGTTTCATTCTTTTTGATACACCCTCGTTTGTTTTTTGCACCCGTTGAAAGAGCTATAGGAGAATTGGCTTGATCCGTCTAAAGCGGACGGAAGCGATGCAGGGCATAGCCGTAGGCCGGAAGATGTAGCGGGTAGGGGGCGTATTGGGTGAGACAGCCGATGCTGTTTTCTCCGGAGAGCATATCGGTCAGCAGGAAAGCTGCATTGTCCTTTATCTGCATCGTCTGAAAGGCGTGTTCGGGAATAATCACCCTGATTTCTGCTTCGTGTGGGGCAAAATTGGCTGCGACAAGAAGTATTTCGTCCGTTGTATGGCGAAGAAAGGCAAACTCTCGATTCGGTCGGAAGTAAGGATTGTTCTGATTGGCATAGCCGAGGTCGTAGAAGTTTCCTTGAATGACTGATGGCAGGGCGCAAACATCGTGTAAGAGACGGGTATAACTTTGCAGTAAGAGGCGTTCTTCTTCGGATAACATCGTCGTATCGTATCGTCCGTCATTGATGCGGCGTTGCATCTTGTCCAGACTCCAATAGTCAAATATCGTGGTGCGACCGTCTTTTCCGCTGAACCCTTCGGCATCCATTCCGCGTTCGCCGAGTTCCTGAGCAAAGTAAAGCATGAAGGGATTTCGTCCTATTGTGGCGGCTATTGTTACTGCCGGCAGAGCTTTCCGTGCATCTTCGGCAAAGAAATCCGAAGCTATGCGCTGCTCATCGTGATTCTCAAGGAAGTAGAGCATATTGTCGGCAAATCGTTCTGTTTGTCGGATTACTCGTGATATGTCCGAAGCGGAGCCGTATCCGCAGATAACGGCTCGGAGACAGTCGTACATGCCCACCTTGTCATACAGATAGTCAAACCCTGCTTGGAGATAGCCCTCGTACAGCTCGGGCCGATAGATTTCTGCGATGAATAAGACCGAGTGCCTTTCGCGAATTTGCGGTATTGCCCATTCCCAGAATTTCACCGGCACCATTTCGGCCATGTCACAGCGGAATCCATCGATTCCTTTGCTTGCCCAAAAGAGCAGAATATCTCGCATCCGAATCCACGTGTCCGGTAGAGGATCGAAGTGTTTGCTTCCTCCATTCAGGTAGTCGATGCCGTAATTCAATTTCACCGTTTCGTACCAATCCTCCTTATCGATATGAGAGGAAAATCGGTCGTTGCCCGTTGCCCTTGCAGGCTCTTCCTGATAAGGCATCATTGTACGGCTCCGCTCACCAAAATCGAGTTCGAGGGATTTTCCGGGCAGGTAGTAGAAATTGTTGTTGGGAGAGAATGCTACAAGCGGATCGTCTCCTTCTCCCAGATCTTTTGTTCCCGATGGTTTGACGTCCGACCGATATTCACGCGCTACATGGTTGGGGACAAAGTCCATGATCACTCCCATGCCTGCACGATGTGTGCGCTCGATCAGATCGTGGAATTCTGCCATTCGGTTGGGAATGTTCGTAGCCAATTCGGGCGATACGTCATAATAGTCTCTGACAGCGTAAGGCGATCCTGCCTTCCCCTTGACGATTTCGGGATGGCAGGGAAGAATACCGGCATCGCTATAATTCGTTTGAGTTGCTTGCTCAAGTATACCTATATACCATATATGCGTAGTGCCGAGGCTCCGAATCATTTCCAGTGCTTGCGGACTGAAGCTCTCCATCTTACCACAGCCGTTTTCCATCGAGTCGCCTCCCGGCTTTCGTGTTTGGCATTGGTTGTCAAAGAGACGTGGCAGCACGGAATAGACAATCATCTTTTCGCCCTTTTTCATGGATTCCGCGTTATCGAGGTCGTTTTAAGAACTTGTTTGGCCATTTTGTATCCGAAAGCGGCAATTTCTTCTGCCGGCTCCACGTGGAATGGTTTGAACTTGATTATTTCTCTTGATTCGATCAGCAAATCGCACAGCTTGCGATCGGGCAGGGAGTTCGCTCGGAAGATGTAGCCGAAGCAACGCTCTGCAATGCCGAAAAGACTCTTTTTATAGTCGGAAGGCTCTTTGGGATTGAGGTGTACTCCTATGAGATAACGGCAGTCTTCACGAATGACAGAAGCCGGAAGGTCTTTGAACAGTCCTCCATCGACATAGGTGGTTCCATCTATCTCTACAGGGTTGAATAAGATCGGAATGCTACAGGAAGCCGTGACAGTCTCGACGAGAGGGCCTTGTGAAAAAACTTTGACAACTCCACGGTCAAGGTCCGTTGCCACTATTCTGATCGGAAGGGGCAGGTCTTCGATATTCTTATGACGTAAAGTCGAGCGAAGAAAACTCTTGAAGCGTTGGATGCTGAATACACCTCTTTGTGGTATTTGCCACTCTGTCAGGAATCTGAAATTTTTGCCTCGGAATAATTGTGGAATCTCTTCGGGCCTGTATCCATCGGCATAGAGTGCAGCTACCAACGCTCCTGCACTCGTACCTGCTATGATGTCGGGACGAATCCCATTGTCCTCAAGAGCATGGAGTACTCCCGAATGTGCAAAGCCTTTGGCCGCTCCGCCGCTAAGAGCCAAGCCTATCCGATGCGGTGCGGTTTGATATGATGACTGAGCCATATTGCTATCGTTTGGTCAGGTAAATATAGCCGTCTTTTCAAATCGTCGGTCATGATTATCGCCGAAATATATAAAAGCAATGAGGCTGTGTCAAGGGATCGAACCCCAATGACACAGCCTCAGATTGTGGAATTATCTGTCGGAGATCAATAGACGTGATCGTCCTGCTCCATTTCTTTTTTTGTGATTTTACGAATGTCCAGTGCGCGCCAAGCATAGAAAATGTAAGCCAAAACGAAAGGAATAAGGAGAGAGACGTAGCTCATCACCTTCAGCGTGAAATGGCTGGAGCTGGCATTCTCGATCGTAAGCGAACTTTGCAGATTGTATGTGGAGGGGTACCAAGACGTATCGTTCCAACCGGCTACAAGTAGTAGGGCAAGCACAGTCAGTACGGTTCCCGTACCGTGTAGCCAGATTCCGCGTCTGAAGCCTTTACGCAGTAGAGTCAAACCTATACCGCCAAGTACGAGGATTACTCCCAACAGGAATACAGTCAGGACGGCCGGCATATCCAAGAAATTGTACAGGTACTTGTATGGTTCCATATACACCTCTTTGGAAACGGGATTCACTGCAAATCCTTCCGTAGTCAGCAGGAAAGCTATGTATGCCAGAAAGAAAATCAGGAATGCGGCCGTATTGGCCCAAAGTCGGCGTTTGGCTGCCGCATAGAGACTCTCGTCATCGATATTATTGATGAAATAAAGCAGAGCCGATACTCTGGCAAGGAAGAATACAGCCAATCCGAGAACCACGTTCCACAGGTTCAAAACAGCTTCAAGGCCTCTCAGTTGCCACCCATTGAAGGGCTGCCAGGCAGAAACGATCTGGTTGCCGCCGGAGAGGTCGAACATCGCCATCTTGTTTACCACGAAGCTGCTGCCCGTAAAGAATGTGGAAACAGCCGTTCCGAGCAGAACCGGAGCCAGTACACCATTGATGAAAAGCAGTATTTGGTAGGTTTTCCTCCCCCATACATTACCATGTTTGGATTGATACTCGTAGGAGACAGCTTGGATAATGAAGCAGAAGAGGATCAGCATCCATACCCAATATGCTCCTCCGAAGCTGGTGCTATAGAAAAGAGGAAACGAAGCAAAGAGAGCTCCTCCGAAAGTAACCAGTGTAGTGAAAGTGAACTCCCATTTGCGTCCGGTCGAATTGACCATCATTTTCTGAGTCAGTTCATCTTTGCCAAGACTGAAGAGGAATGATTGTCCTCCTTGTACAAATAGCAAGAAAACCAAGAGTGCTCCCAGTAATGAGACGAGGAACCACCAGTAGTGTTGTAACAATGCGTATTCCATAATTTCGTGTCGTTTATTCTATGAATAATAGATCGGGATTCGTTAGCGTTATTCCGTCTCGGGGCCTTTCTTGATCGCCTTGCGCATGATATTCAGCTCGGCAACGAGCAAAGCAGAGAAGAGTACGAGGAAAACAAAGAAGGTGATGATCACGGAGCCGGCTTCCAGTTTGGATACGGCTGCCTGTACGGGCAATAAATCTTGGATTGTCCACGGCTGACGTCCCACTTCCGCTACGATCCAGCCACTCTGACTGGCTACCCATGCAAGAGGCATACATACGATAGCGATCATGTGGAACCATCGCATTTTGCTGAATTTTTCCGGTTTGAAGCTCAGGAGCCATGCCATGAGGAATAATAGGATGAACAGCATACCGAGTCCCACCATGATACGGAAGCTGTAGTAGGTCAGCCCAACGGGGGGGACTATGTCGTTCTTGTGCTGGATATAGCTATAGCCGAAATAGGGGAAATTCTCGTCTATAACGGATTTGTGCTGTAGGGCAACTTCCATGTCGCCGGCTTGTTTGGCCTTGCTGTAGTCGTTCAGAGCCATGATCGCTCTGCGTCCGCGCTGCATCATACTATCCACCGGAATAGCGGTAGTGCCATCGGCCTTTACATAGCCGCCTTCGAGGATGTTGTTGATACCCGGTACATAACCGCTGGGGTTGCGAGTTCCCAAGACAGAGAGTACGCGCGGAACCGATACGTTGAAGAGAAAAGCTTCCTTATCGTCCTGCGGTGTTTCTTTCGCCGGATTGAGGATGCCGAAGAGACTGAGCGGAAGACCCTTGCCATCGGCAGTGAGTCCATCTTTGTCCGTTTGTCCGGAATCGTACAGAGCTTCCATGGCAGCGAGCTTCATCGGTTGCTTTTGTGCCACGTTGTAGGCAGAGGTGTCGCCGGTGAAAGCTGTGATAAGCGAAGCAGCCAAGCCGAATGGAGCGATGATCTTGATGTTTTTGAGAGCAAAGTCCTTGTGTTTGTCATCCTTTCGCAGCAGGTAGATGCCACATACGCCCAAAGCAAATACGGATCCGAGAGTCCAGCAGGAAGAGATCGTGTGCCAGAACTTATTGATCGCAGTGGAAGAGAATACCAAAGCCCAGAAATCCGTCATTTCGTTGCGCATCGTATCGGGGTTGAAGGTCATTCCTACCGGCTCCTGCATCCATGCATTGGCGATAAGAATCCATACGGCTGACAAGCTGGCTCCGATGATGGTCAGCCATGTGGCACTTAGGTGAAAACCTTTGCTCACCTTGTTCCAGCCAAAGAACATAACGGCAATAAAAGTAGCCTCCATGAAGAAAGCCAAAATACCTTCGATGGCCAATGGCGCTCCGAAGATATCGCCCACAAAGAGACTGTAATTAGACCAGTTGGTACCGAACTCGAATTCGAGAATGATTCCTGTGGCCACACCGATCGCAAAGTTGATACCGAATAGCTTCTGCCAGAACTGGGCATAACGCTTCCACTCCGGTTTGCCATTGCGATAATAGATGGTCTCCACGATAGCCATGATGACACCCAATCCCAGTGTCAGCGGAACAAACAGCCAGTGATACATGGCTGTAAGAGCAAACTGTGCACGTGACCAGCTTACTAAGGCATCTAAATTCATAATCATACGCTTATATCTTAATGTTTTAGGGGTTTATTCCACGTTTGATAAGTTCCTGCTGCACATATTCGGATTTGGCAGTGCTGTCGCTACCGACCTGTTGCTTCAGAAAGTTCGGGAAGAAGAATACTTTCAGGATGGCGAACATGATGAATAGTTTGATGAGGATAATAGCCCATAGCGTCTTTCCCAATTTCATATTCCTGAAGCCATCTATATAAAAGCGAGCTATACGCATGAACAAGTTCTCGCGCTTTGCTTTGATTGTTGTCATAGTTTTTTCGATTCAAAAATGAAAAACCGTGCAGGTCTCGATTTTTTTGCTGTGGTGATACAGCTTTCTTACAAATATAGGATGGGAATTGTTTTTGGGGACGCGTTTTCTCTCCAAAATATCACATTCGGCTCAATGGAGTCGTTGTTTTGTTTGTTTTTGAAAGATCATCAAGTACCAAATCAATACCAGCAATGTCCCTTGCGAGAGGTCATGAAAAGCTCCACATGCGCACCGGATCGAATCTGATTCCATGTGATATATGACCTGTGATAGGGTTTGCCATCCACTTTTACGGACTCGATATACCGGTTCTTCTCACTTAGATTGTGAGCCGTCAGTCGAAAGATACGACCATTGGGCTGAGGGATAGTCACATGTTCGAACAGGGGTGATCCCAGTTCGTAATGGCCGCTTATCGGATCCACCGGATAGAACCCCAGGGCTGAGAATACGTACCAAGCCGAAAGTTGGCCGCAGTCTTCGTTTCCGCATAGGCCGTCAGGGGTATTTTTGTATAGTTCTGTCAGGATGTGGCGTATTATCCCCGCTCCTTTCCATGGCTGCGATACCTTGTTGTACAAGTAAGCCACGTGATGGCTCGGCTCATTGCCGTGGGCATATTGTCCGATCATTCCCGTACTGAAAATCGGCAATGCTATATGAGAGGGAGTAGGAGTGCCGAAAAAGAGGCCAAGACGGCGAGCCATCGAATCTGCACCGCCCATCAGTTCCATGAGACCTTCTGTATCATGCTGGACTCCGAAGAGATATTGCCATGCATTACTCTCTGTGATGTCCTCAGTGTATTCGAAAGGATCGAAAGGAAGTTTCCATTCCCCCGATGCTAATTTGGGTCTGAAGAAACCGCTTGCCGGATCATATACCTCTTGGTATGCCTTGGCGTGGTGCGCATATGCCATCGACCGCTTGGCTGCCGCTGCGTTTTCCCTTGCAAAGAGTGCGATGCAGGCATTGTCGTAGGCGTATTCCATCGTCTTGCTCAAGCTCCAGTTCGTACAGTCGGCCGGCACATAGCCCAAATGACGATAATTGTCCGTATCGGTTCTGCCGGTTTTTTCCATGGTCGAAACCAACAGGCGCATGATGCGCTGCGGATTCTCTTTGTAATTGCCTTTCCGATAGGCTTCTACGATGACCGGTATGGAATGGTAGCCGATCATCATACCGGTTTCTCCGGCCCACATCGTCCAAACGGGCAGCAGCCCTTCGTTTTGCTCACCGAAAGCGACGAGACTTTCTGCCATATCGGCTGCACGTTCGGGAAAAAGGATGTTGTACAAGGGGTGGGCAGCTCGGTAGGTGTCCCAGAGCGAGAAGGTACTGTAGTGTTTGCGTGCCGTCTTTAGCGTATGGATCTTTTTGTCCGCTCCTCTGTAACGGCCATCTGCATCGCTGAAAACCGTCGGGCAGAGCAGACTGTGATAGAGCGCGGTATAGAAAATAGTGTCCACTCGGGGCGATATTCCTTTTTCCGCCACTATACGCGACAAGGCACGTTGCCACAGCAGCGATGCTTCCGCACGGTAGCGGTCGAAATCGTGGTGGGGAGCTTCTTTCGCCAGATTGTTAGCCGCTCCCTTTTCGTCCACGCCCGATAGGGCGGTGGAGATCGTCAGCGTGCTGTCGGACTTGGCTATTAAAAACGAAAGGTGGGCTACAAGGCCGTAACCAATGAATTGCGTCGTATCGTTATTGGCATATTGGGGTACACTGTCTATCGTGAACTGCTCTATCGGAAGAGAAAATCTGCTGCGGAAGAATATGCGCTGATCCCGTGCCCAACCGTCCGAGGAGCGATAACCGCTTATCGTGTGGCTGTCGATCAGCTGCAGACGGCTGTCTGTCGTCCTGTCCCAATTCATCGTGCTATTGAGATCGAGGCGAACTTCCAGTACGGAGTCCTGAATTGTATAGCGTTGAATGCCACAATGTTCGGTGGCCGTCAGCTCCACCTTGATACCATTGTCCAACCTCACGGCATAATATCCGGATTCGGCTTTTTCGTTTTTGTGGCTGAATGAGGTCCGTATGTGGTCCTTAGGGACGACTTCATCCGGAGAACTTTTGCCGATTGGCATAAAGCGAATGTCATAGAGGTCACCCGCACCTGTTCCGCTCAGATGCGTATGGCTGAAGCCTGCTATCATCGTGTCGGGATAATAGTATCCGGCTATATAGTCCCAGCCGCTTTTCCCGTTGTCAGGGCTTAGCTGTACCATACCGAAAGGAACCGTAGCCCCCGGGTATGTATTGCCTACCCAGTCGGTTCCAATAAGGGGATTCACATACTTTGTGAAGTCAATATCTTTTCCTCTTTTGCGGCCTGCACATGAAAGCAAGAGAATAATGGAAAGAAAAGCTATGGGGTAGGGGAGAAAGCGCATCGTTGGATCAGGATAAAATGAGATAAAACAAAAAACAACCATGATTTACGCCTACCTCAAAGCAGGAGAAAACCATGGCTGTATGCTAAGCTGCTTGGGAATGCAGACAGCTATGCTGTGGGAGGACTACTTTTTCTGTACTTCGGGTTGGATGAAATCCATGAAACACAAACCGGCCAAAGCCGTACCGTATCGCTTCTCGATCGTGATACCCTCGGTGATGAAGTTCAGCTCTCCGAGGTAGTATTGGCTGTAGGTCTTCTGGTGCAGATCGTTGATAACGCGGATCAGACGGGACTCCAGCTCTTCGATACGGTAGCGTCCGCTAACCTCGCATACGAGGCCTCCGGCCTTCTCGTCGAAATTCTCATCCTTGTACATCCATGCATACACCACTCCGGCCGAAACGAATTCGTCCTGATAGCCGTGCGAAACGGCCATGATCGTTTTCAGTTCAGAGCCGAAAGGCGGCAGGTCTATTTCGTCCATTGTGGCCAAATGAGCTGTCGCAGGCAGTACGGAGGAGTAAGTCATGATATTGAAGTCCGAGATCCCGGCGTCGAACAAAGCCATGTGATACGAACCGGCATGCAGTTCCAGATCAGACTCGCCACTACCCTTGGTAATGAAGAAAGTGTTGGGGATGAGATTCCCTACAAGTTTGCTCATTTTGTAATTGTCCTTGATATGTTGTTAGTACTTACACTGTTTCGTCTCGCAAAGATAGGATTATTCCGTCTATATCCGATGAAGGTTTATAGCACTTTTCCCCTTGCGAATCTGCGGAGGGAAGTCCTGTTTTTCTTTATTCGACATAGTGATGAGCCGTTTTGTTCGATCCGGCTTTAGGTGAGAGGGGTTGGATATGTATTGAAAGCACTGTCCTCCCCATGGAAGAATGTCATCCGCATTTCATTAAAAATACGTGCCAAAAAAAGTTTTCAACAACGAAGACGAGTTTGGAATGATTCTAAATAAGCGCTTAAAAAGAACCGGATTTTGAGGTGAAAAAGAAGAGAAAACAGGCTCCTTGTGATCTGAATCTGCTTTTCCGGAGTTTGGATCACGATTTATATATAAATGGTTTTCAATAAATATATAAATCAAAAGTGATTTGTATATAAATCGTAGCCCAAAAGGCTGCTTTGAGGACCGGAATAAAAGAGGCACCCACCCGAAGTTTGCGACCGAACTCGGGTGGGTGCCTTATATTGCAGGTGGACTGTGCTGTGATTATTCCACTTTATTTTTCATTGAGGTGTACTTTTCTTCTGTGTGTTACAATCGTATAATATAGGGCAAGATAGGATAAGCCGGAGAGGCCGGTGAAGTGTGTGAGGAGTCGGATACATGTATATATATTTTTGCCGTTTGTGTCTTGTAATTATATTCATACAATAAGGCTTTCGGATGCCATGTGTTTTTGCCGATGTAAGCCTTATCGAATACAAAGGTAGAAAAAGAACCGAACAGTGAATTGGCTGATGTCGTTACAGCACTGCCCGATGGTACTGTAGCGAAGGAATCCGAATGAAAATGAGCTACATATAAAAAAAACTGTAATTTTGCATCGTGATAGGCGGGTCTCATCGTTGGTGGAATCCGCAATCACGTTGAGTAATAATTAATGTTTTTAAAACGAGAAAAGAGATGAAAAAAATTCTTGGTTTCGCCATGTTGAGCGTTGCATTGGTTGCTTGTGGCGGAAATAAAAATGAGCAGGATGCTGCTGCCGATAGCGCACGTATTGCTGATTCTATAGCACAGGTAGAGGCTGCGGCTGCTGCCGATGTAGAGCGCTTTGTAGGTACCTATACAGGCCTTATTCCTGCTGCCGATGCAGAGGGATTCGATGTTAAGTTGGTATTGAATGCAGACAGAACTTTTGCTCTGGAAGAAGTAGCCAAGGGTGGAAAAGAAGACGGTTCCGGATCTACGAATAGCGGTGCTTTTACCATTAGTGGCGACACGGTATCTCTTGCAAGGGAAGGAGAGGTTTCTCCTCTTCGGCTTGTGTTGAACGCAACTGCCGATTCGTTGCATTATGACGGAGTTCAGGATGAAAAGATGGCTCCTTTCTACGTATTGGCCAAGCAGAAATAATCAAGATTGCGAGTGAAAGACCGTCTTAGGCGGTCTGCCCTGATAATGAAAGGGGTTGTGAATATGGTTTTATCCATTGTCACAACCCTTTTTCTTTACAGTGGGATTTTATCAAAGAGAAAAGATCCTATTCCAATCTTTCACTAAGAGGTCTAAGGTCTTTCCGGCATTGGCAGGGCTTGTACTCGGCATGAGCAGGCAACGAATGGCAAGAGTTTCGGGGAAATGCTTTCTGAACATTGCTTCTGCTTTTCTTCCGTTGAATGCAATCGTGTGCAATCGTGGGTTTCGTTCGATCAGAGAGCGTATGTCATTGGGCTCTTCGTCACAGATCTGAATATCCGCACTTCCCTTGCGAATAGCCGAATGGGCTACATCCCACAGACCGATATGTGCCGAAAGCAATATCTCGGTTCGTTCTGCATAGTCATCGGGTAGGGGTTTTCGCAGCAGTTTTGCCATCAAAGGCCAAAAGCGGTTGCGGGGATGAGCATAGTATTGCCCTCTGCGGATAGATTCATCACCGGGCAGACTACCCAATATGAGTATTTCCAGATGCCCGTCTTCGATGGGTGGGAAAGATTGCTTATGCACGGAAGCCATACGCGGGAGAGAGGCTTTACTTTTTGCTGGTCATGATGTTGAGCACAAGGGTATCGGTGGCGTTCATGCCATCCCGGCCTATGCTTGTGAGGTTGTCGATGCTTTGGTCTACATCATCGTCCACGATCCCCTCGTTGCTGGTCACTACCTTTTTCTCCATGGCCAGCAGTGCAGAGAACATGGCGGAGCTAACTCCGCTGGATACTTTCATGCTACAGCTCGGCTTGGCTCCATCGCAAAGCATGCCGGTGATATTGCCGATCATGTTTTTGATGGCAAAGCCGATTTGCTCTTTAGTGCCTCCCATCAGATAACAGAGTCCGCAGCTTGATCCCGTTGCAGCCACTACACAGCCACAGAGAGCTGACAGACGGCCGAGCTTCTGCTTGATGTAGATCACCATAAGATTGCTCAAGACCAAAGCCCTTACCGTTCTTTCATGATCGGCCTGCTCGTCTTCAGCAAATGAAAGTACGGGCAATGTGGCCGTAATACCTTGATTACCACTGCCGGAATTGCTCATGACCGTTACCGGAGCACCATCCATACGTGCATCGCATGCCGAGCTTGTATAAGTAAGCATGCGGGTAAGAGAGCTGTCGCCAAGATAGCGGCGCCCCAAAGAACCTTGTATCATTCGTCCCACGGCATGGCCGTAATTGCCCTTCATGGATACTTCGCTGGCATGTCGATTGAGGCGAGCAGCTTCCAAGATGAATTCGATCTCTTCCGTGGGTGTATTCATGGCAAAGTCGTATACCATCTCGAAGGATAGTGTGATCTCCTCCTCCGACTCGGATGATGCACTCTCGTTCTTGTCCGCTGCATCATGCCGGCCATCGATGACGACTTGGCCATTGTGTGCAGCATAGATGATATTGGTATGGATTTTTTCAATGATCGTTGATGCCGATTCGGAACCGGCCGACATATTGATTTCGATATACAATTTGTCTATATCACCCTGTTTGACTGCTACTTGTATAATCTTACCGTCGACGATTTTCTTGGCCTCCTCAAGCTGTTCCGGTGCAATCCCATCGAGCACTTTGAGTTGTTTGGTCGGGTCTGCTACGACGATTCCAAGAGCTATGGCTATCGGTAGTCCGATCATTCCGGTTCCGGGGATGCCTACGCCCATGGCATTCTTGAGTATATTGGGGCTGAGCAGTACCTCTACATGGTCCGGTCGTTGCTCCATGAGCGAAGCAGCTTGAGCAGCAGCAAGAGCAACGGCAACCGGCTCGGTACAGCCTGTGGCCGGAACTACTTCTTTCTTAATGAGACTGATAATTCGTTGTTGGGTTGGTGTATCCATTTTGAACGTGATATTGAAAAGGCTTTTTAGACTGGCCTGTCTTATACTTGATTGTTAATTCTTCTCCTCGGATTCGGTGTCTTTGTGATTCGATGTGTACAATATGGCACTGGTAGCCCCCATCGTAATCACATCGCCATCGTTCAGTCTGCACCATTCTTTTTTGTCCAGAAGACGTCCTCCGACAAAAGTACCTACAAGACTATCGTCATCGGCAATCGAATAAAGAAAAGATCCGTCTTTTTTCGGGGTCACTCGAAGTATGCAGTGATGTCGTCCCATACTTGGATCACCGGTCAATACTGCAATGTCCACAACCGAGTCTTTGTTGCGACGTCCTATCCCGTTGTCTCCTTCTCTGAGCGCAAATTCCTGCCGATATCCGAATATATTTTCCAATACGACTATGTATCCGCGGCTTCGGTCGAGCTCCTGCTCCAATTCTTGTTCCTCTTGCTCTGTTTTGTGATTGTGCGAGCTGTCGGATTTGCTTACCAGCCGAATGCGCAACTGATGACAACAATGCGGACAGAGCAATGACAAAGAACCGTTTGGCGATGCCTGTGAGAGAGTTTCACGGCTAATCGTGATAGCACCGTCACATTTCGGACAAAAGACTCTTTTCATTAAAAAGACGTTATTTTCTCGTGTGCAAAAGTAATCATTGTTTATGTACCCAAAAAGAAGAGGTAGCCGCACGAGTTCCTGCACATTCCACTCTCAGGTACAATCGGATATGGAGGTAGGCTTTCTATTCGTTTTTCTTGATTAGCTTTTCCTTGATTATGTATAATACGCGTTGGGAAAAATCCTTCATGCCTTTGTCCAGTAGAAAAGCGATAGAGTATGAGATAAGAGAGAACAAAACCATGTGTTTGAACAAAAATATAGCCCATTGGGTGAAAGAAAACGCTTCATCTCGATTAGCTGCACCAAGCAACCAATAAGTAGCAAATCCTGATAAGAGGGTAATAGAGCAGTACAGTATGTATTTCAGATAATATTTGCTGACAGGGATCAACAAGCCGTTTTTGCACAAGAAGTAGGGCTTCCAAATATGAACTACGAGTATCAGACTGATAAGGACTCCGGATAAAATACCCGATAAAGAAAAGAAATGTCCCAATAAAATAGATAGACCCAAATTGAGAGCGGCCTCAGAAATGGGAGCCCATATATCTCTGAAAAGACCATAAGCAGCCAGGAAATCATCACTGACTCGGGTCATACCGGCGAAAGTAATACCGACGATCAAGACGAAAGGAAGTTTTTCCAAAAGATACTCGGAGCCCATCCATAAGACCATAAAACCGTTTCCTCCGATCCATAAACAGTAGGTCGCAATTCCGGCGATAAGCATTCGGCAGGCAAAATACTCTCCGAAAATTTTTAGAATCGATTTTCTTTTTCCTTCAGCAATGAGATTTCCTAAAGTTGGTATGATACCACTGAAAATTGCGACCAAAAGGGAAATTACCCCTGCTACTATAAGCATATAGTTGCCATAGATAGCAACGAGCGTTAAGGTGGTATAAGCATAGATGATTATAGGCGAGGTCTGATTGAGCACATAGCCCGCAACCTTGTGGAAAAAGAGCTGCTTGATCTTTGTCAGGATTTCTCCATACTCCTTATATACTCTTTTCCCGACATAACAGGAGGTTTTGAGCCAAGGATAAGTTTTTCGGACAGAATATTCCAGAAGAAATGCTGTTGCAAAGGCGAATACCAATTCTACCAACAACCAGCCTTTATATCCCCCAATAGAAAAATAGAGTAGAATGATCTGGATAGTAAGTTTCAGAAAAGTCAGACCTTTGGTTATATACGTTATCTTATATTGTTTTTGATCAGCAGATAGAATGATCTGCCTGTAATTGATAAAATAACCCAAAAGAGAAGAAGTCAGGAAGACTAAATAAGTGGAATACGCATACCATAAAGGCAGATCTGTTTTTTGAAATATCCAAGGGAAAAAAAACATAAGAATAGCCCCCACGATAATTATCAAAAGAGCTATATTCCTGTATAACCATCCCTGAACAGATACTATTTCGCCGATATTCTTCCGATTGCCGTCCAGCAGGGGCTTGAACAATGCAAAGGATACGGCAGTTCCGATTCCTAATTCCGACAAGTTCAAAAGCCCTAATAAATTGGTGATCGTCGTATTCAAGCCCAGTATCTCTGTGCCAAGAGAATTGATAAAAACTTTACGAGAAAAAAAAGTAGTTACCAGTATAAGAAGATAAAAAAACAAAGAAACCTTTGTATTTTGCAGGCTATTGGCTGTACGGCTTTTTATATGTGTTCCCATAACAGACCATAAAGATACTACAATACTTTTAAGCCGTATTGGCGCGTGCTAAAAATGGCTGTATCGTACATTCCGCCCTGAAGTGCAAAGGTTTGATACGTTTAGGATATAAAGTTTCGAGGGGTGTTCTGAATGTTTGGTTTTCATCCGATTTCTTTGGGTCGGAAATAAGGGCTGATTCCAACTCCGGAGTCAGCCCTAAATCATTGCTTCGTTGTAGTTCAAAAGACTCACTGACCATGAGGTAAAGTACCCATTCTATCGGAGATTTATGAAAAGCAGGGCAAGCTGCTATCGGATTAGCACTGCCCTGCTTTTGTCTTATTTTCAAGGAGCCTTTTGCTTTCTTACCACTGTAGGATGTGATAGCTGATACCTACGCCGAGATAAGGGCCTACGGCAGGTACAAGGTCTTTCCTTACGAGGTCGTAGCCCGGCATGAAGCCTACACCGGCCTGAATACCGAATCCCCATCTTTTGCGATTGCGATACTTCGTAACGGAGGGGTCGATAAAGCTGTTGAGCTTGCTGAATGTCACGTTTTCGTTCTTACTGCGAGCGATGATTTGATAGTCTTTTGTGAAATAGACTTCGAGCGGAATGTCCAAGTTGTATGTGAATTGTTGCAGACGGATATTGTCCCGATGTATGCGAACGAGGCTGTTGGCATTGATGGTCTGATCGGAGAAGGGGATATTTACCAGACTGTCTAACGTGTATTCGATGATCTTGTCCTGATAAATGGTGTCCACTACGACTACGCCTATATCGGAGCCTGCCAGAATTTTCTTTTGCAGTTTCTTTTGCAAAGACTGGATATTCTCGTACATCTCAGTGTTCAGTTCTTTCAATTCGCTGATAGTGGCGATGAACGATTTCTTTTCCGCATAGAGATTTCCATTGGCATCTTTGAGGTAACGAATGGAGTCTCCAATGCGGCTTCCACATTGTGCTGAGCGATCCGCAATTTATTACGTACATCTCTATTCCACAAGAAAGAGGTGATAAGCAGTATGGCGAGTACTGCGATGATTGATCCGATGATAATGTTCTTTTTGTTCATATCCTTTTCCGTTTGGTTGATTAATAAGAGTTGTCGAATTCTGAATGAAAAATTTCATTTAGAGAGGTCAAATTAATTTTCAGATCAGTGGTTGTATCCGAAGTGAATCGAGTAATAGTTTTATTGCCACCGATGGGAAATGATGCCGGATAAGGCGAACCCTACAACTTAATTTGTTCATAAGCTTGCCAAGCTTGTTTCCTCTGATGCAAATTTGATGAAAAATAATATGAAAAACAACATTTTGTTAAATAAATTTCTTCTTTACAACTCCGAAGGCTTGGCTTATGGTATTACCGAAATGTTTAGCCGGAATTTGGCCGAATTATTATCCGATAAGATCATGATTGTCTATCCTGATTTTGATCGGGATAGCTTCATCCAAAGTATTGAAAATCATGTCGTTGGTAAAACATATACCCGGCGAATCCCCATCTTCGCCTCACTGTTGAAAGAGCATCTTCCGGAAGATTACGAGAGGGCTTTGTCCGTTTTGACAGGTATTTGGGGAGAAGAAAACCCCAACGAAACGGGAATGTTTAACCATTCTATTGGATCATGCCTATCGGGAAATCTACCCAAGATTATAGTACACATTGTGAGTTTATAGAGTTTCCGGGTAAAATTGCTCTCCGGTACGATTCCCTTTGCGGGAAGATGGCGGAAGGCAAAAGTGTATGTCGCAGTCAGAAATGACATCCTACAGGAAAGAAGAAATAAGAGGTTGATTTATAGTGCATTATATCTTGAGGAAAGAAAGCTCAAAATGCTCCTGAAACAAACTATATAGTTCGGTCAAACCAAACTATATACTTTGGTGAAACTAAACTATATAGTTTGGTTGAACTAAACTATATACTTTGGTCGAACCAAACTATATACTTTGATAAAGCCAAACTATATACTTTGGTTTTGCCCCCTTTAGACCCTTGCTGTCAGTAGCATCTACATCCCTGAAACAGAGCCTATAAGACCCAAAGTGCCCCTGACGAGTTCTCAAAGAGGGATGGTCTTGTTGGAGGAAGAGGACATTACCGATAAGAGAGTGATGGGCAGGTAATAGTATGGAAATGAGTTGGTTGCGTTTTTATTGCTCATGTTTGTGTCAATAAAGAACGTTCACGTTATCCTCGGCAAGGACACTCTTTTGGCGTGTGAAAGTGAGCGTTCTGTCATGATTTTCTTTTTGCATGCTGTATCCTTGTTTCTTTTCTGCTTGTAAAACGAAAATAGTTTCTATATTTGCCAAATAGAACTATAGCATACAGACAGTTAAAATAAACGAGAGTAACGGTCACTTGTTTCGTTTTTGCAGAGTGACCCTCTTATCTAAAAAGACTTAGGATGCATTTATGATCCATTTAAAAGAGCTAAAAGCGAGAGTAGAAAATAAAAAAAAGGCATTGTCCGAAGAGGAAAATAGGATTCTACAACAGCACGTGGAAAAATTGGAACAAGGACTCCATGTTGTCCAAAAAATGAAGGTGTTCGAATATATTGTGGCCCAATCTATCGGTATGGGTCAGGGAAGGGCGAAGGCAAAAGAGGAATATAATGCTCTACTTAGGAAGTATAATATAACCCACTGGATGAAGACACTCTATTTTATTTGTCTTTCCGATTATGATAGAAACTACTCTTTTGACAACGAAACTTTTAAAATAACTCCAAAGAATCTTTTCTCCCTTTTTGATGGGTGGACTGCCTATGAAAATGGCCCAGTTGAGGCAGATATTTATGATAATAGATTTTTTATCAATAAGCTTTCCCCTCTTTTTAGTTACGATGGATATTTTTTGCAACTTAAGGATTCTGTTGATGAACAGAAAGCCTATGAAATAGTGCAGAGGGAAAAATATGAGTCTTGTAAAAAATGTGAAAACGAACTGGAAAACTCTATTGATGAATCCATAAAGCATCTTTTTAGCGGACTTTATACACCCCTTTATTATCAGCTAAAGGAAGGTCTTTCCAAGGGAGAACAGGCTAAAGATAGTTTGGTGCAGTACACCACTTTGAACACCCAAATGGTAATAGAGGCTTCTCATTCATTTGTTGCATGGAAGGAGTGTTGGAATAAAAATAGCAATAGAGAAAACAAAATCTATTCTTTCAAGGATATACAAGCTTATCTTTTAGACGCGGAACAGCTTCGGAAGGAAGTAGAGTACTTTAGAGGTTTTCGAGTGTCGAAGGAGGCGCATTGATACTGTAAAATATAAAAGGATAGCTCTCTCCATTCCCTTGGAGGGAGTTTTTTGATGTCTATTAGAATATAGTTGATATGAGTGTACTTAAAAAAAGAGGGTATATCGGAAAGATACAAAACCTACTTAAGGCTCTTCTTAAAAAACCTGAAAAATTTTATGTTAATGAGAAAGCACCTACTACTTCTAACACAAATGTAGAAGAATTTTATGATGAGCTAGAGATATCTCCTGACAATCAGGAGGTAGGTGACAAAATAAAAACGGAAAAACCTAGACCTTCTGATACTGAAGAAATATTACGTTCCCTATCTAAGGATAAAGAAGAAGAGATACTATCAGCTGTCAATGCGCAGTTTTGGGCTTATTTTGCGCTTTCTCTCTTAACGGGGGAGTATCTTCGCCATGCAGACTATTCCTATTCTTTAGAGACTATTGTAAAAGATATTAAGGAGAAGTACTATAAAGGAGAGAGTAGAGAGTTTTTACACCCCATTCTCCCTGTGGCACACAATTTGTGTCAAAATCTATTGCATAAGTGCCTCTTGATGCGTCAGCAAATTGAGGTGACAAATGGAAATCAAACACACTTTTTCCCGGAAGAAACGATTGCTCTATCGTCAGATTACTCTCGCTATGAGGAGCAAGGAAGAGAAATAAAAGAGGCGGAGTATATACAAAAATTGGGGCTAAAGTTAATCGAAATGACCTCGATTGATTTTTTAGGAATCATCGATGAAGAGAAAATAAAATCTCTGGCAAATCTCTATAATCTGTGTGAAGAGGTTCTTGCTTCTCCGGAAAAACACATACAGATATTTGAAAAAGAAGCATACACTACGAAAGGTCGACAAGTGATAGAGGGGAGTGGAAGGTATATCATAGATGCTATTAAGATTAAGACTTCTTTGCTACTCTATCAATCGTTCTTTAGACCTTCGCTACAACTTGTTCCTACAACTCAAGATGAAAGCATTGAAGTGTTTTCTTTTGATCAAAAAGAGGATGAAAAAGAGAAGAGTCTTTATGGGGCGTTAAAAAAACTACAAGTTGTATTCAGGGGAAAACGTTACGATGATCCAAAAGAATTGATACAATTAGACTGTGTCCATTTTTGGAAAGAAAAATTTTATGAGTCTCTAGAACCTCTCTCTCCTATATCTGGAAAGGAGCATATTACTTGTTACGACGAATTTATTCATAAATCTTGTGCGAAAAGAAAAACATGGAAGGAACTATTAAACGAGAAAAACGATATTGATGAGGATAATGAGAAGTATGTCTTTGAAAAAATTGGATATGTAGTCGGTAAAAACGATAATAGTAGAGGAGTTAAAAAACAAGAAATTGTTCCATTTGATGTAATCTTAAGAGGACTTAAATTCTTAGAAGAGAAGCATGGAGGAGAAAAAAAATCTGGGTTGGACTGGAGTAAGCCTATAGATCAGATGGACTCTCTTCTTCGAGTGTTTGTTAAGCAATTAGAGGATTATGCTGATAAATCTATGCCCTATGAAAAAGAAAGAACTTTTTCAAACTCTTTCTTCCGTTTAATATCTGATACCAACTCTCCTAATCTTCCTCCTATATTCATCTCCTCTTTAGGATGTCGGATGTTGAACGTGGTGCTACTCCGTAAGACTAAGTATCGACTTTATAGAGGAGTTTTTCGAAGCTGGCTTTACAACGCTCAAAGAGACTCTGCTAAAGAATTCAGCCGGGTAAAGGAGGAGAATAGACAAGATCTAAAAACGGCTACTCAAGAATCCAATGAAAACGCAAAAAGTCTTTTGGAAGAATGGAGTGGAAAAAATGCAAGAGAGTTAGAGAAGGTTCAATCTTCTCAAGTTGTTTTTCTCGGAATATTTTCTGCCATAATTGCGATGTTAGTGAGCCTTGTGTCTTCGTTTAAATTTGCGGAAAATGTCTACGACTTTATGATTATGTTCGGCTCTGGATTTAGCTTTATTTCTGGTTTGCTGGCCATAGTGGTATTGGTGAAAGAGAATGATGAAAACAAGAATATTGAGAAAGATGTAGAAAAGGATATAAAAAGGGAAATATCCAATACCTCGAGAGGCAAGTGTCGTTGCACCAAATTAAAGAATAGGGTGAAACGTTGGAGGGTAAGCGCATTTGTCCTTTTCTTAGTTTTTGTAGGGGTTGGTTTCGCAGTATTGGGGATTTGTCTGAAAAGAAGTGAAAAGCCCGTTTCCGCCACAGAAAAAATACGTTTTGAATACGAAGGACAACAAAAAACGGAATTAGTTGTTGAGCCTACTTCCGAAAGTGCAGAAAAAGGGGGAACGAAAACTGTATCTGACAAAGAGAATTTAAGCTCACCCCCAACAGAGAAAAAGAACTCCGAAACCCCGAAGGATATACTACAACCTCAAAAGAAGACTCAACACAAAAAAAGAAATAATCCTCCCCATAGTCAATACCCCAACTATTAACCCTTTCTTCTACCCAAATTGAATCTAACAGGGGATGTGCGAGAAGTCGAAGGAGGAGACACTGACGCTTTGAGTCGCTCCATCTAACTTAATGTCAGTTCTATCTAAGCCCAACTTTCCTATATGCGCTAAGATCAAACAGATGTAATAGTAGTTTGGATATGCTGAAAAAATAGAACTGTGCATAGGGAGGATTTCCCTTCTGCACAGCTCTATTTTTTTTCGGAGATTACGACTGCCTTCTTTCAGAGCAATCCGGTCTCTCGGTTCTGACGGTATATCTTACATAGTCTTACACAGCTATTTCTCGATATTGGGAAGCTCGAGTCCGTAGCCTTTCTTCACATCGGCACCTTTCAGCAGAATACCGAGGATAAAGGCGAGGATACCGAACGAAGCAAAAACCAGCATTGCCAAAGTATAGTTCTTCGGTTCGCCGGCTGCAACACCCTTATTCGTGGTGTCGAGGATGGCTCCGATCACGATGGGAACAACCATCAAGCCGATATTCTGAATAAAGAAAATGGCCGAATAAGCCGAGCCAAGTACTTTGGGGTCGATAATCTTGGGTACCGACGGCCAGAGAGCAGCAGGTACCAAAGAGAAAGAAATACCCAGTACGACGATGGCTGCAATGGCTATGGCAAGAGAAGAAGTGGTGCCGCTCTCAAAGGGGAAAATGGCGAATGTCAGGTGGCAGATAAACATCAGTACTGCTCCGACAATAAGCATGGTGGCTCCTTTCCCGACCTTATCCAAGAATGCGCCGAGGAAAGGCGTCAGCACCATGGCTCCCAAGGGGAACATACTGAAGATACGGGCAGCTCCTTCGGCCGTCAGACCGATATTGGACTGAAGCATCTCGGTGGCAAACTTCTGAAAGGGGAAAATGGCTGAATAGTAAAGCACGCACAGGAGGGCAACAATCCAGAACATGCTATTGCCGAACACCTGTTTGAGATCTTTGAAGCGGAAAGGCTCTTCCTCTTCCATGTTTGCATCCTGCACTTCGCGGTCGAGCTTCTTATCGAGGATACCATAGATAACATAAAGAATCAAACCGATGAAAAGGAGTGCCGTAACGAAAATAACCGGTACCTGAACGCTCTGAAGCGTACCTTCGAACTGCTTTGAAATGATAGGTGAAGTCCAGAACACGGCGAAGACTCCCAAACGGGCAATAGCCATCTCAAGTCCCATGGCCAAAGCCAACTCTTTGCCATGGAACCACTTCACGATAGCACGGGAAACGGTTACGCCGGCCATTTCACAGCCACATCCGAAAATAGCAAAACCGACACAGGCCAGCTTGGCAGATGGCGGGAAAGCCACAGAAAAGGAATTGAGCATATCGTAGCCGAAGCCGCCGCCATTGAAGACTTCACTCAAGGCATATACCTTAATAAGGGCACCCAAAAGCATCAAACTGCCGGATAAAATGGCAGTGAAACGCACGCCCATGCGGTCCAGGATGATCCCTGCCAATATGAGGAATCCGAAGAAAACGTTGATAAAGAACTCGCTACTGCCATAAGAGCCGAAGACTGTGGAACTCCAATTGACTTGTTGCTCTAACTGTGTTTTCAGAGGCGAAAGCACATCCACGAACATGTAGGCAAAAAACATGGTGGCAGCCACTAAGATAAGTGCTGTCCATCGGACTGCGGGCTTGTCCCTGAGGGATTGTTTGATTGCGTCAGTCATTTTTTTGAAAGGTTTTTTTATTGATATGATTACTTAGTTATTTGAATTCTTCTAACAAATCGGCCACGATGAAATTGCTCCCTCCGACGAAAATAAAATCATCCGCATGCGCCTCTCGTCGGGCAGCTTCGAGTGCCTCCCGAACCGAAGAGTAGGTATTACCGACCAAACAGAAAGCAGCAGCCTGCTGCCGCAGATCGTCCTCCGGCAAGGCTCTATCGACCGAAGCACGGGTGAAATAATAAACGGCCTCCCGAGGCAAGAGGGCCAATACGGCCGTGATGTCCTTGTCATTGACCATGCCGAAGACGATACGCAGCTGTCGGTAAGTCTGTCGTCTCAGTTGCTCGGTAATCAGACGGAATCCGTCTTCGTTGTGTCCGGTATCGCATACGATCCGTGGCTGCTCGGCCAACTGCTGCCAACGGCCAAACAGCCCTGACATTGCCGTAACATGGGCAAATCCTTCACGGACGTGTTCCGAAGAAAGATTCAGACCGCATCGTTTGGAAAGGACCTCCACGGCACAGAGAATCGTACGTGCGTTCTCCTCCTGAGCCAAGCCGGTCAGTTCGCCACGAACCGATCCATAGTCCCGTGTTTGGTATGTATAGCAACCGTTCTCTGATGTCGAGGAAATGATTACGCCCGATTCTTGAGCAAAGACAATATCCGCTCTTTCCTCATCGGCTTTGTGCTGAAAGGCATGGCGCACACCTCCCTCGGCTCGGCCGACCACAACGGGGACTCCGGACTTGATAATCCCGGCCTTTTCGAAAGCTATCTTCTCCGGCGTATCCCCAAGGAACTGCACATGATCCTTGCCGATGTTCGTAATGATACTCAGGATGGGAGTAATGATATTGGTACTATCCAAACGGCCTCCCATCCCCACTTCGATGAGTGCTATATCGACCTGAGCGTGTCGGAAATAGTCGAAAGCCATCATCGTAGTCAGTTCGAAGAAAGAGGGATGCAGCGATGTCACCATCTCACGCGTTCGCTCGCAGAAATCCACTACGTATTCTTCTGTAATGCAAATGCCGTTTACACGAATACGCTCGCGAAAATCCACCAAATGAGGAGATGTAAACAAGCCTACCCGCATACCGGCAGCTTGTAAGATAACAGCCAGTGTAGAGGCGGTAGAGCCTTTGCCGTTAGTACCGGCCACATGTATCGTTCGGTAAGCCTTGTGGGGATGTCCCAGCACGCGGTCTATGGTCTCTACGGTACCGAGCCCGGGTTTATATGCACTGCCTCCTTGGTGTTGGAAGACAGGGGTAGCAGTAAAGAGATACCGGATAGCTTCTTCGTAAGTCATCATGCCTGCCGGATGATGGTCTGCTCTCGGTCGGGACCAACGGAAACGATAGCGATACCGACTCCCAATTCTTTTTCCAAGAAGGCGATATAGTCGCTAAATTCTTTGGGGAAATCAGCCTCGGAAACCACATTTGTCATTGACTGCTGCCAACCGAGGAGTTCCTTGTAAACGGGCGTTACCCCTTCTGTCAGATGGAAGGGAAAATTGCGTGTCTCCTTGCCGTCTATCTCGTATGCCACGCAAGCCTTGATCGTGGGGAAAAGATCCATGACATCGCTTTTCATCATGATCAGCTTGGTCACACCATTCAACATAATGGTATAGCGCAAGGCTACGAGGTCTATCCAGCCGCACCGGCGTTTGCGTCCCGTCACAGAGCCGAATTCGCGTCCCAACTCACAGAGCTTGTCTCCCGTCTCATCGAACAGCTCCGTGGGGAAAGGCCCTGCTCCGACGCGCGTGCAATAGGCCTTGAATATCCCGTACACATCGCCCACATTGCGAGGAGCTACTCCCAAGCCGGTACAACAGCCGGCACATATCGTATTGCTACTGGTCACGAACGGGTAAGAACCGAAGTCAATGTCCAAGAGCGAACCTTGGGCTCCTTCGGCCAAAACCTTCTTGCCGGACGAAAGGGCACCATTGATCAGAAATTCACTGTCCACGAATTCAAACTTGCGCAGATATTTTGTAGCCTCCATCCAGCGTTCCTCCAGATCCGCCAGCTTGTCCGTAGGATAGTTCAGGGAATTCAGTATGCGAAGATGACGCTCCTTAGCCACCGAATAGGCCTCTTCGAAGCCGTGTTCCAAATCTCCGACACGCAAGCCGTTGCGGCTCACTTTGTCCGTATATGTGGGGCCGATCCCTTTGCCTGTGGTTCCGATCTTGCCGCTTCCCTTAGCCATTTCGTTGGCAGCATCCAACAGCCGATGCGTAGGCATAATGAGGTGGGCCTTGCGCGAGATCACGAGACGCTTGGTCAGATCGTGACCGCTGCGGGCAAGAGCTTCGGCTTCTTCCTTGAAAAGCAGGGGATCGAGTACCACTCCATTGCCTATGACATTCGTTTTCTCACCTTGGAAGATTCCCGAAGGAATGGAACGAAGCACGTATTTCTCCCCGTTGAACTCAAGCGTATGTCCGGCATTGGGGCCACCTTGAAAGCGAGCGACAATATCGTAGTGCGGAGTCAGTACATCCACTATTTTTCCTTTTCCTTCATCGCCCCATTGCAGGCCGAGAAGTACATCCACTTTTTCCATATCGGATCAATGTTATATGTCTGTGTTATTATTTTTTCTTCTTGGGAGCGGCTTTGTCCGCCGCCTTTCTGAGGGCCGACTGCTTCTTCCTGCATTTGTCGCATATACCATAGAGGCAAATGATGGCCTGCCTATAAGAGAAGCGTGGTGGTCTGAGATCCTTGTCGGCCAGTATCGACTTCACATTTCGTCGGTAGTAGGTAGAAAATTGTGCACATTCGGTACAGAAAAGCAGCGGACACTGCTCTGCAAATGAAGCCATCAAGTACTGATATTTGGTTTCGGGAGAAGGCAAACGCAGAACGATCCCGCAGCGTTCGAGCAAGGTAAGGGTATTATAGACCGTAGAAAGACTTACAGGCAAGCCATTCTCGCGAGTGAGATCGAACAAGTCGTCCGGCGTGAATATCTTCTTCAGATTATATGCGACTTCAAGAATGCTGTATCGTTCGGGGGTATGACGCAAGCCGTTCTCCGACACATATGCACGCAATCTTGAGCGAAGATCTTCCAGTGATGTGACTATCATCTTTACAACTGCCATGGCACTATCGACAGGAGCTACAAATATAGTTCTTTTGAAGAAGTTGGTCGCGAGGAAACCCGATTGGTTTTTATCTTTTCGATCCATTCTTGCCGGCAGAGAGCAAGGCAGTGGGCGAATCCTCCTTGAGAATCGGAGCAAGCGAATCGAACGACAGTGTAATCTGTATCGGCCCCATGGCATAGGGAGCGATCTCGTACTCATTGTAGAGGAAAGTAATACCTCGCTCCGAGATTCCGAAATTGTCCGTAGGATAAAGATCGCCCAAGGTACCATAGCCCATTTCGTTGAGGCTTTCCAAAGAAGAAACCCCTTGGTCTGCCATCAACTGCCTCCAGAGCAAATCGGTGAGAGCAGCATCTTTGCCCTGCGCGATGATGTCTTTCAAAAGAATCTGCTTGCCGGTACGCAAATCGAGGTTGAGATATGCAACGTCGCCATAACCATGACTACCGCCCATGTATTTGAAAGCTTCGATCTCATAGACCAAGAGGCTGTCTTGCCTGAAAACGACCTTGCCCGTTATGTGATCGACATAGGCATAAAGCCCCAAGTCCGGTCTATAATCGGGCTTGAGCACAAGCTCCTCCTTCAGCAAAGGTTCCATATCCGACAAATAGGTGGAATCGCTGGCAGCAGCATAAGCCGACATAGCCTCGGAAGGCGACATGGATGCATACGCCGGGCCGAACAGAGCATTCAGGATATTCCGCCTCACCGAATCGGCGATAGCGTGAGGAATGCTGTCCGATGGATATTCAAACAGGATTTTAATATCGTTGCAAGGCATGGCGGAGTCGCCTAACAAGTGAGTGCAACGCTCCATGGAAATACTATCGAAAACGATCCTGTCGCTTTGTTTGTTCCTCTCTCTCTTACAAGATGAAATCTGCAGCAATAGGGCGAAAGCCCCGAGCAGGAGTAATGGCGTTTTTGCTTTCATCGGATAAATCTTTTAGCAGTTAGTGGAAGCAGGGATATAGGTTTCAAGTAGTTTGCACCCTGTTCGAGAGTCAGGGGCAAGCTCTACATCGGCAGTCTGGGCCGGAACGAGGGCACTCTGTCCCTGTCGAAGTTCGAGGAGATGGCCCCTCTTGTCCGTGAGGGTAAGGCCTCCCTCCACACACATATATATAACGAAGCTGTCTTCCTGCACAAGGTCGCGCCTGATCGGCTTGTCCAGCTCCAACAGAGCAGTGCGGAAATGCGGACAGTCGGCCAATCGGACGGCAGCATTCGAACGATGCGTATACGCAGTCTTGTACGAATCTTCCATCCGATAGTCGATGGCATCCTTAGCCCATTCGGTATGCAGTTCGCGTAAGCGGCCGTTTGCGTCGGGGCGGTCATAATCGTAGATACGATAGGTAATGTCGGAGGTCTGCTGTATCTCGGCTACAAAGCAGCCGGCACCGATGGCGTGTATCCGACCGGCCGGCAGGAAGAAGACGTCTCCCGCCTCGACCTTATATTCGGCCAAGGCCTGCATGATCGTGCCTTCGGCCACACGCCTTTCGTAATCTTCGGGAGAAGACTGCGTAGAAAAACCGCAATAAAGACGAGCATCCGGATCGGCATGTACCACGTACCACATCTCCGTCTTGCCGAAGGATTGGTGCCTCTCGGCTGCCAACCGGTCATCGGGATGAACCTGAACGGAAAGATCATCGCGTGCATCGATGAACTTGATCAATAGGGGAAATTTGCGGCCATACCGCTCGAATACGTGCCGGCCAAGGAGATCTTCGCCATGATACACCAGCAAGTCGTCTATCGTCTTACCGGCAAGAGGCCCGTTTGCAACGACCGAATAATGGTCGCTCACATGCGAAATCTCCCAGCTTTCTCCGATGTTTTCGTCGGTCGGCTCCATTCCCTTGAAAGGGCGTATCCTGCGGCCGCCCCACACGACCGGTCGAAGAATGGGATTGAATATGTAAGGATAGAGCTGTGCCGTGTTCGTCATACTTCACTGTAGCGTTAGGTGACTATTCGTCGGGTTTTTCATCGTATCGGGCATACTGTTCCATATCGTGCCGGCGACGCTCGCGCATCTTGTACCGCCGGATCAATACCCACCGCAATAGGATGAGTACGACCAGCTCCAAAGCGCAAACCAACAGATACGTTACCAGCCGGTCGGCACCGTCCGGAGCTATCCTTTCACGCGGGTATCCCAATACGGACATCACTACGAAGTATATAAAGAGAAAGCCGATGGTGATATTGATTCTTTTCATTCTCTCTTTTACATCATATTTTCCCCGAAACGTTTCGTCTGTAAAGGTAGGTTTTTCATTTAGAAAGAGGCCTTACTTTCAAAGTTCTATCTGCAAAAAATGTCTTTCGACCGGCTCTACCCCATATAGTGGAGGCATCAGTGCTTTGCCATCGTGAAAGAAGCAGATAGCTACGACCGTTCTTGGATAAAAAAGGCGGAAGCCGGCCACAGGGAACGGATGCAAGGACTACAGAAAAGTCGCACCGTCTCGTCTGTCGGGTTTGGATTCGTTCACCATTTTACGGACCAAAACTCACTCATTTCTCGCCCCTGTTTTTCTAAAAAATGGAACCAAAACTTTTTCGTTCCGGCGCGAGAATTTTTTGTTTGCCGCGCCAAAAACAAAAAAATTACGCGCCACGTTTTTTGGAGTAGCAAACGGGAAAATTTTCGTGTGGCGTGTACTGAGAAGAATTGACACTCGGAGAGGTTAAGTTCGTGATTACAATTACAGTGTTTTACTCCAAAGTCCGTTATAGGTTTACACCCCTTGCTTTTTAAGACGACTTTCGGGTGACAGCGGTCACGCCTGCCTCGGTTCTGAAAAATGTGTCGGCAGACAGAGAAAATGTTACTTTGAAAATGTTACCTTTGTTCCAAATAGTCGTCCGCTTCGGGGCGGCTCCTTTTTCACTCCGTTGCCTATGAATAGGTTGATATCCCACATCGAACGCAGCATCAGTATACATAAATGTGTAGTGGTGCCGAGCCTTGGCGGTTTTGTTGCCGAGCTGTTGCCGGCATGTTACGACCGCGATGACAATCTTATTTACCCTCCCAAAGAAGAACTTCGATTCAATGCTGCCCTCTCGCTTCGGGACGGCATCTTGGAGGATAGCTACGCACGTGCTTATGGCATCTCGCACCGCCGTGCCAGAGTGATGCTCGATGACGATGTGCGCACTTTGCGTGCCGAACTGGTACGTGCCGGACGTGTCAGCTTGGAAAAGATGGGCGAACTGACCTTGAATCCGGAGGGGCAAATCAGCTATTCGCACCGAAGTGAAGCGGAGGAAGGATCGGGCTTTTCCTACGGTTTGGTTCCTTGCTCGTTGCCTCGTTTGGCAGAGTCTTTCGACGAAGCACGGCCGTTTGCAGAAAGGGAGAAGGAGGCCTTGCCGGTCGGTCGGTCGGATTATTTCTACCTGAAGATCCATAAGCGTACCGGCATGATGGCGGCTGCGGCTGTGATGTCAGCCGTATTGCTCGTTGTCCCTTGGGGGCAAATCTCCTCGTCGGATAAGTTTGCCGCCAGTTTTGTCCCTACCGAGCTGACAGCCAAGAGCGTATGGAAAGATACCGAAGCCCGGCCGGTGCAGGTGGTGACGGCGAAGCCTGCTTCCGTTGCGACCACGGCTGATTCACAGCCAATAGAGGCTACAGCCTCCAAACCGGCCGAATCGCCCAACCAACTCTCCACGGATGTAGCCGAAGGCGGTGTGCCCGTGATGCACGAGCCTGTAGGATCCAAATACTATTATGTCGTAGTGGGCACATTCGATACGAAGAAGAAAGCCCAGGAGTTTTACCGCATGAGCATTGATAAGGCCATTATGCCGAATGCTGTGGTGCTGCTTAGCTCCAATAAGGCACGTATTTATTCCGACCGCTTTGCTACGGCGGACGAAGCACAGACTTATATCCGTTCGATGAAAGATAAACACAGGCTGTTTGCCGATGCTTGGGTGTATGCCGGACGATGAAAAAATAAAATTGCGATACTCACCGGAAGAGTCGGCGCGCCTTATCAAAGAAGAGGCGCGCCGACTTGGTTTTAGTGCTTGTGGGTTTGCCGAAGCGCAGGCCTTGCCGCCATCCGTGGTAGGGACTTACGAGAAGTTTCTGTCCGAGGGGCGGCATGGGGAAATGGACTATCTGGAGCGCAACAGGGAGCTTCGCTATTCGCCGGCAGAGCTGTTGCCGGGTACTCGTACGGTTATCTCCGTGGCACTGAACTATTACCCCAAGATCAAACAACCGGCCTCGGCTCCACAAATAGCTTACTATGCTTATGGAAAAGACTACCACAAGGTCGTCAAACGCCTCTTGGACAAGCTACTGGATTATATTCGTCGGGAGGTCTGCCCCTCCGTTTCGGGACGGTCTTTCAGCGACTCTGCTCCTATTGCCGAACGCTATTGGGCTTGCCGTGCAGGTATCGGCTGGGTAGGGCGAAGCGGCATGCTCATTTTGCCCCGAGGGGGAACTTTCTTTTTCTTGGGAGAGCTATTGGTGGATATCGATCTGCCTCCCGATGCTCCGATGCCATCGCGCTGTGGAGCTTGCCGGAACTGTATCGAGAGTTGTCCCACGGGAGCTATTTCCGAAGAGGGCATGGACTCTCGTCTCTGTGTGAGCTATCTGACGATAGAGCATGAGGGGGAGATCCCTCCGGAACTGGTCGGTAAGCTGGGCAACCGTTTCTACGGATGCGACAGTTGTCAGCTCTGCTGCCCTTGGAACCGATATGCCCATCCATCCGAGGTCGAGGCATTTGTACCGAGGGAGGCTCTGTTTGCGTTCGACAGGGACGATCTCGTTTCTTTGGACGAAGAGAAGTACCTGCATTTCTTCGCCGGTTCGCCTATGAAGCGAGCCGGACTCGATGGCCTTCGGCGCAATGCGCGAGCTTTGGAGCAGGGAGATAAGAAAGAGGATGAGCAGCCGACTGACGAAGACGGATAACGGTTCAAATTACGAATGCCCTTGGGGAAAACGATTCCTTTCTCTTCTCGAATCGTTGACTTTTCTGGTTATTCTGATTACTCAGATTCTTCCGATGCATAGTCGAAAAGATAAATATAGCCTTCACTGTTGATAACTCGGTGCGAAAAGTATCGGCAGATCGGTGCGAAATGTATTCCTTTGTATTTGTCTGTCGGCAGGTGTAGCGATGCATTTTTCAGCCTGTTCGGTATTCATCATTATTCTATAAAAACACATACCAACATGAAAGTTAAATCTAACGGCGCATCGGCACGGGAGGATGTATTCCCATTCCGAGTCCATCGCGTCAAAGAAGTAGCCGTGCGCTACTTTCCGCACCTTACTCCGAATTCCGGTACACGTGCTCTGCGAAGAATCATCTATGGGGATCAAGATCTCCTCAATTCGATGAGAGAACATGGTTATGCTCTGGGACAGAGATCCTTGACACCGGCTATGCTCAACGTCCTTACAGCCTATCTTGGTTCGCCCGAAGATTTTTGTCCTTGACGGACAATAGCTGAAAGTCTGCTTGTAGGGGGTATGTCGAAGTCGTGATTTGCGGCTTTCGGCATACCCCCTTTCAGTATATGCAAAGAGGATGTTTAGATGTGAGAGGTGGAAAGGTATTCGGCAAAGGCGGCTACATTCTCCGATGGAGTAGCCCATGAAGTGACCAGACGAATAGCAGAGCTGTCGGATGATACGGCTTGCCACACGTAGAAATCAAATATGGTTTTCAGTCTTTCGATCAGATCGTTGGGGAGGATCGGGAAGATCTGATTGGTTTGTGGAGGGTAGAGGAAGGAATAACCACAGGAGGAGATAGCCGTCGCCAGATCTGCTGCCATTCTGTTGGCATGAGCTGCAAGCCGGTAGTAAAGCCCATCGTGGAAAAGCGTGGCAAACTGGATACCCAGCACGCGCCCTTTGGCCAACATGGCTCCACGCTGCTTGATTTGATAGAGGAAAGCATCGTCCGGACGTGGACGAGGGAAGACAATGGCTTCTCCAAGGAGTGCTCCGTTCTTGGTGCCGCCGATGTAGAACGCATCGGTCAGGGTGGCTATATCGGTCAGGGTCGGATTGTCCTCTGTCTCTGCCATGATCGCCGAACCGATACGGGCACCGTCGAGGTAGAGTAGGAGACCGTTTGCACGGCAAAAGGTGGACAGATCCGACAGCTCATGACGAGAATAGAGTGTGCCCAACTCTGTGGATTGGGAGATATAGACCATGGACGGCCTTACCATGTGTTCGTCCGTATGAAAAGCAAGGACTTCGCGGATATGCTCCACACTGAGTTTGCCGAGTGGAGTAGGTACTGTGCAAACCTTATGTCCGGTGGATTCGATGGCACCGGTTTCGTGTACGTTGATATGCCCTGACTGTGCTGCTATGACAGCTTCGTGCGGACGGAGCAGGTGACTGATTGCCAAGAGATTGGTCTGTGTCCCACCCGATACGAAATGGACCTCGGCATCGGGCTTATTGCATTCACGGCGGATCATCGCACGCGCTTCCTCGCAATAGGAGTCATAGCCGTATCCCTCTTGTGGAACGAAGTTGGTATCTGTCAGCGCATGCAGTATGTCAGGATGCGCACCTTCAGAATAGTCGTTTTTGAAGCTGATCTTGCTCATAAGCTATGTTGGGAAGTATTGATCTTGTGCCGGAAATGGTTAGACGATAAAGAATTCGGAAATAATCCTGTCCGAGAGGAATATCCCTTTTTCGGTGAGCCGTATTCGGCCGTCGGCTTCTTCGTGGAGGAGACCGTCGCGGATAAATGGAGCAGCTGTCCGAATACACCGTTCGGCAGATTCCTTTCCGAAGAGATGGCCTATCTGATCGGGCGATAAACCACAGGCAGTACGCAGGCGGGTCATGACTACTTCGTTGTACCGGTCGTTATCGGTCAGGATTTCTTCCGTGAAGAGAGGTTTTCCTGCTGCCATGGAGACTATGTATCGGCGTATATCGGAGGGATTGGATCGCCTTGTACGCCGTCCATCGAAACTGTGTGCCGATGGGCCAAGACCCAGATAGGGAGTATCCTGCCAATAGGAGCTGTTGTGGCAAGAGTGATAACCGGAACGGGCAAAATTGGAAATCTCGTAGTGTTCATAGCCGGCTCCTGTCAGCTGTTCTCGAAGCATGCGGAAGAGTTCGAGGCTTACCTCCTCGTCCACTTCGCGCACCTTTCCTGCATGGAGTAGGCGTGTCAGGGGGGTTCCTTCTTCGTATATCAGATGGTAAGCGGACAGGTGGGGTGGGGAGAGAGCAAGCACTGCGGAGATATTTTCTTGCCAGCGAGCAGGCGTCTGCCCGGGCAGACCGTAAATAAGATCGATACTCAGGTTGGTAAGTCCCGCATTGCGGCAGGTATCCACTGCTTCGAGCACTTGGCGGGCATTGTGCCGACGATTGAGGAAGTGCAGGTCTTCATCGTGGAAACTCTGTGCTCCCATACTTATTCGATTGATCGGCAGAGTACGAAGCTCCTGTACATAGCTTGTATTCAGATCGTCGGGATTGGCCTCCAAGGTAATCTCGGCATCGGAAGAAAATGAGAAAAGTCTGTAGACCTGCTCTATAATACGGCCTATTTCCTGTGGGGAGAGAAGCGATGGAGTCCCTCCTCCGAAGTAAAGAGTGCCGATCGTATCGGTGACTTCGGCACGACGAATACTCATCTCGGCGATCAGTGCCTGTATATACTCCGAACGAAGCGCGCTGTTCGTCTGCGAATAGAAGTCGCAATACGAGCAGCGCGTGGCACAGAAAGGAATATGAATGTATAGTCCCGTCACTTGATCTCCATGCTTGAGGGAGCGGATACGGGGCCGGCCACATTCATTTTGTTGATGGCTTGGAGACGTACTTCTATCCGCGTGGCTCCCACTGTTAGCTCCTTGGGCAGCAGGTAGGAGTTGTCTTCGATGCGGTCAGCCACCAGCCTGTCCTGCATCCGGCCGGAGGTGTCGAATCTTCTGAGGAAGAGGCGGTAGTATACTACAGCTGTTTCTCCGGCAGCTTTGTCCCAACTCACAGCGATTTTGCCATCTGTCCGGCGTGTCAGCCGAGGAATTTCTGCTTTTATGGGAGCGGCAAAACCCTTGCGATGTATGGGGATGGGTACCACGTCTTCGGCAAATCGTTCGCGAATGATCTGCGGTATGCCATTGCTTTCGTGGCGCAACTGATCTTCTCGGAAGAGGCAGACGCCGGCGAATCCTATGTGACGGGCGGAGTCGATTTGCTCTCCGATGACTTGAGCCGGCCACTGACTGTTGTCTACGACCCGATAGGTGGCTAATCCCGGGATAATCGGCAGGTCGGGTAGCTGCGCTTTCCAATCTTCAAGGAAAGGATAAAATAGGTCGTCACGGTAGTAGAGCATCGGTACCAGAAAGTCCACACTTCCTTCTTGTGCCCAGACAACGGGATCCTGGTGTACCCCTTCGTAGGCTGTCCAGTCACCGCCACGTTTGCCGGCGAGCTTTCTCAGACGGCCGATGGTAGCTACGCTTACCTGTACCCACGGAGTCTTTTCCGTAGCGGCTCGGTGAACGTCCGCCATGAGGTCGGACAGGTTTCGCCGCCGCCATGCTGCCGGATCCATATTGCCTCCATACTGTTTATAGGTGGCAGCATCATCGAAGATTTTGGCTTTTTCCGGATAGCGCATGTAGTCGAGGTGAATGCCATCGACGGGGTATTTCTCTACGATCTCACGAACGAGGGATGCGAAGTAGGCTCTTGCTTCGGGTACGCCCGGATTGAGGTACCATAGATTATTGTGCCGTACACACCATTCGGGATGACGGCTTTTGACCGATTCGCCTTTCAGCGAACGTATGTGTTTATCCGGTCCTAAGGGGGTGACAATGAGCCACGCATGGAAAGTCAGACCTCGCTTGTGGCACTCTTTTAGGGCAAACTCCAGCGGGTCGTAGTCCGGCTTGCCTGCTCCAGTGAATATGGTCGATTGGGGTTCTATCTCAGAGGGATAAATGACATCTCCGCGATGACGCACCTGAAAGAATACAGTGTTGAATTTCTCACGCTTGAGCCTGTCCAGAATACGGCAGAGTTCTTCTCTCTGTTTTCGCAGTCCTTCGGCCGTAGGAGCGGAGCGTTGTGGCCAGTCGAGCCCATATATGGTGGTCAGCCATACCCCACGCATTTCCTCTCTCACCGGACTGACCCACAGTTCGATGACAGGAGCTGCAATCACCGTGTCCGGAAGAGGCTTCACCGTGGGGGGAGACGGGGCGACCTTTTTAGTGCCGCAGCCGGCAAAGAGGAGAGCGGCAATACTGACGAACCACCCTGTGAGACCGCTAATCTTCATATTTGATGTTATCGATCAGGCGAACCTCTCCGCAATATACCGTAATACAACCTACGGCGTGGTCGGTGTCTTGCCAGTTGTCGATCTTTTGTAAGGAATTCCCGTCTACTATCTCGAAGTACTCCACTTGCAGATGAGGCAGGGCATTAAGGCTTTCCGTCACCCATCGCGTAACAGCTTCGGGTGTATGTGCCGGACGGAGTGTGCGGCTTTGTCCGAGGATGCGAGCGATGGATGGAGCTATGGCACGCTCTTCGGAGCCGAGACGGACGTTGCGGCTGCTGAGTGCAAGCCCGTCCTCTTCACGGATGATAGGACAGGCCACGATCGTAACGGGTAAGCCAAGCAGCTTCACCATGCTGCGGATAACGGCGATTTGCTGGAAATCCTTTTCTCCGAAATATGCCTTGTCCGGCTCCACCATCATGAAGAGTTTGCTTACCACCTGCGCCACGCCATTGAAGTGGCCGGGGCGATGCTTGCCTTCCATCACTTCCGCCACACTGCCCAGATCGAATACGCGAGTGTCCGGTTCGGGATATACCTCTTCTACGGAGGGCATGAATACGGCATGACAACCGGCTTCCGCCAAGACTGCTGCATCGGCTTCCGGTGTGCGGGGATAACATTCCAGATCGCGTTTGTCGTTGAATTGTGTAGGATTGACGAATACGCTTGCCACGCAAATGTCGCATTCGGCTACGGCACGGTGGATCAGACTGATGTGTCCTCGGTGCAAAGCTCCCATCGTGGGGACGAGGCCGATGGTTTTCCCTTCGGCACGAGCATGTGCCACAAAGTTCTTGAGTGAAGCGACAGTGTTGAATATTTCCATAACGGCATTATTTGTTCTTCTGTTATGACTTTAGTGATAAATCCCTCGGGGATAATTTTTTGCAAAGGAACAGATTATTTGCGGATTGCCGGTTTGATAGAGAGACTTTTAGTGGTACTTTAGCCTTGGCTTATCGTTATAACCCTCAAAAATCAATTCGATGAAAAAAGTATTATCTCTCTTAATGGTATTGGGTGCTATCATGTTTTACTGCCATGATGCCCAGTCGCAAATAAGCATTCGTGCTTTTGAGTTCAACGCCAACTTCAATCATTCGCCGGCCGGCACCGGTGCAGGTAGTGATCTGCTCGGTACGGATCTGAATCTGCGGATGCAACTGCATCATGCCGAACTACCCGATGCCTTGGATTTCTATGTCGGCATCCAGCGGAGAGAGAGCTTTTGGCAGAATGGAAATGGGCCGATCATCTATGTGAATCATCCCGATGGGACAAAAGAGAAATTGAACTTCGGCACTGCTGAAGGCCCGTTTCAAAACGATGCATACAGCAAGTTGCTGATTTGCTTCGGCCCGGCATATACCCTGTCTATAGGCAAGCGTTTCGGTTGGACCAATGAGCTGATGTTCCTCTTTGCTCCTATACCTTGGAGTCGGCTTCCCTATCATTCGATCGGATACAGGGCTTCGGGTAGATCATATGCGAGGAAAGAGCACAAGCCATTCAGATACAATGGCTTTTCACCCGGTATAGGGATCAATAGCTGTCTCTGGTGGAAAGTCTCTGTCAGAGACGAATACATCTTCCGTATCGGTCTGAACGTTGGGTATGAATATATGGATCAGCTCTACGCATACCGCCACTTCAAAGTAAATGAAGAAAAACCTCTTTCCTCCCTCTCCCAAAGGCTGAAGCACATCGGCCACATCGGTCTGAACTTTGCCCTCAGTCTGAACTGAGGTTATCTCAATAAAATTCAGGTACGGATAGGTTTCGATAGCCTTGGTAAGAACGTAGGTGAAGAGGAGAAGGAACAAAATATTTACGGCTTATTGTCGCTTCGGTTTGAGCCACAACATGGAGAAATAAGGGAAACGTCGGGGCATTATATCTTCTATGATACGGGAGGTGATAAATTCATCGGCAGTTCCTACATGCTCGAAATACATGGCAGCTACATCTTCCTTGGTCAAGAACTCTTTGACGATGCTCTCGCATCTCGATAGTTTCATGATCAGGACTGTGCGTTCCTGAGCCATAGCCTCTTGCAGTTTTTTTGTCGTTGCATTTCCGGGTATTATTTGTAGCTCTTCGTCCTGTCGTGTTATGCTCAGTCCGCCAACGGCACCTGCAGCTATGAAAGCCGGTACTCCTGCGATGTAGATAAAAGGACACTCTTGCCCAAGAAGTATATCGGAAATATAATGCGTAGAGGAATAAAAACCAGCATCTCCTTCGGCTGCTACCACAACAGACAGGCCTGCACGGTAATCTGCTTTGCAACGAGAGGCCACTTCCTCATATACCTCTAATGCCTTCGTCCTGTCCTTTCTCATCGGAAGAGTATAGGGACGGAATTTAACTGTGTTTATGCCATGTGTCAGCATGATGTCCTTGGCTCTGGATAAAGTCTTGCCGGATGGTGAGATGGTGGTAGGGTAGTAGATGAGGTCGCACTTCTGCAGAGCTTTGTATGCAGCGAGCGTTATCAGATCAGGATCGCCCGGACCGAGCGATACGAATCGGACAGGATAGCGTTCCATATCTATTGCGACAAGGGGGATTTTTGTTTTTTACTGATGGATAAGGGGCTGCACTTGAGGATCATACCTCCGAGTGCAGCCCCTTCATTATCGATATATCGGATGACTGTCGTTATTTGATAACGCCCAATTCGCGACCGACTTTGATGAAAGCATTGATAGCCTTGTCCAGATGTTCGCGTTCGTGTCCGGCGGATAGCTGTACTCGGATGCGAGCCTGTCCTTTGGGAACGACAGGATAGTAGAATCCCGTAACGTAGATACCCTCTTCAAGCAAACGAGCTGCATAGTCCTGAGACAGTTTGGCGTCGTAGAGCATGACTGCACAGATGGCACTTTGGGTCGGCTTGATGTCGAAACCGGCTGCCAGCATTCTGTCGCGGAAGTAGTTCACGTTCTCCATCAGCTTGGTGTGGAGGTCATTGCTCTCCTTCAGCATCTTGAAGACTTCAAGACCGGCACCTACCACACTGGGAGGAATAGAGTTGCTGAAGAGGTAGGGACGTGAACGCTGACGCAGCATGGCAATCACTTCTTTCGGCCCGGTCGTAAAGCCACCGATGGCACCACCGAAAGCCTTGCCCAGAGTTCCGGTATGGATGTCGATACGTCCGTAGCAGTCGAATTGTTCTGCCACGCCACGTCCGGTAGCACCCACCACGCCGGCAGAGTGGCACTCGTCCACCATCACCATGGCATCGTATTTCTCTGCCAAATCGCATATCTTATCCATGGGAGCCACATTGCCATCCATAGAGAATACGCCATCCGTTACGATGATGCGATAGCGTTGGGCCTGTGCTTCTTTCAGGACGCGCTCGAGGTCTTCCATGTTGGCATTCTCGTAGCGATAACGTTTGGCTTTGCAGAGTCGAACGCCGTCGATGATGGAGGCATGGTTCAGAGCATCGCTGATGATGGCATCTTCTTCTCCAAAGAGCGGTTCGAATACACCGCCGTTGGCATCGAAGCATGCCGCATAGAGGATAGTATCTTCGGTGTGGAAGTATTCGGCAATGGCTTTCTCCAATTCTTTGTGGATGTCTTGCGTTCCGCAAATGAAGCGTACGGAGCTCATCCCGAATCCACGCTCATCCATCGCATCCTTGGCAGCCTGTATCAGCCGAGGGTGATCGGACAGACCGAGATAGTTGTTGGCACAAAAGTTCAATACCTCTTGGCCTTCGTTTACGCGGATGTCAGCACGCTGGGGGGTGATGATGATCCGTTCTTTCTTGTACAGCCCGGCTTCTTCGATACTCTTGAGTTCGGCAGCCAAGTAGTCTTTCATTCCTTTGTACATAGCACTGGAGTTTTTTAGGTGTTTTTGGTTTGTTGTATCAGTATCGGTCTTTAACGATGCAGAGGCCGAAGTATGCTATTCTTTTTCCGTCGTCTCTTCTTCCGCCGGTTTCTTATCCGAGAGGAAAGTGGTAAATCCGTTGTCCACCAGAAGATTGTACCAAGAGATAATCTTGCGTATATCGCTCGGATATACTCTATCGACGTCGTATTCGGGCAGTACCTCCCCGAAGAAAGCACGTAGTGAGTCGTTGTCCTTCGTGAGAGCAGGAGCATCGAGCTGTTTGCCTTCGTTCTTCCGGTATATCGTTTCCATAACCTCCGGCAGAGGGACATCATCTTCGATGGTGTAAATGGAAATATCGCCAAGGGAGACTACTCGGTCCGATGGGTATGTGGGGGTTCTACGTTTCGTGTCGAGGGCTTCGACTATGAGCGTATTCTTTCCGCGCGATACGAGCCGAAACAATCCGGATTTGCCGGATATGGAAAGGATGGGTTGCAACATATTTTTCTGTTATTGATATTGTATTTCAGTTTTTGACTGTCTGCAAAAGTAAGTATTTCGTTCCTGTCGAGGGGTAGGAAAGCAGGGAAGCACCTGTCTTATTCCCCTAAAGTCGATCGGGCGGATTGGGTCTCTTTGTTCGGACTGTCTCTATAATTCTGACGACTTGAGGGACAAGTAGATGGGGTGGGGCGTTGAGCACCGTATGGTCTGCTCCGGCCTTGGCCAATGACTGCTCTCTTTCTTGGCTGAGCATACGCTGCCTCATGGTTTCTGCCGATGAACCGTCGCGAGCCATCGCCCGCTCTTGTCTTATCTTTTCGGGGGCATCGACCCGAATTACCGTATCGCACAGGGAGTTGAATCCCGAGCTGAAAAGAATGGCACTCTCGATGGCGCCGAGATCCGATTCGCACTCCGAACGCCATTGGCAGAAGTCTTTTTTGACTTCCGGATGTATGATCCCGTTTACCTGTTCGAGGAGATCGCCGGAGGAGAAGATAGCCGCAGCCAGCCTGTCTCGCCTGAGTATGCCGTTCTCGTACAGATCGCTGCCTATGAGGTCCGTCAGTGCCTGTCGGACGACAGGGCTGTGATCATTGAGCCATTTGGCTCTGCTGTCAGAGTCGTATACGGGGATACCGAGGGTAAGCAGGATACGACTGACAACAGACTTTCCGCTTCCTATTCCGCCGGTGATCCCAATGGTAATCATTGCTGCTTACTGAATGCGTTCGATGATGAATTGGACGTGCGAAGGCGTAATCTTATAGTGCTTGAGCCAATCCGGTTTCATGATCAACTCTACCGGCAAAGAAGAATCGCTACGGAGCGAATCCGGAGAGGACGGATAGAAAACGGCTGTTTGCAGATCAGCTTCCGATACTTCTTTGTAGTGCGATGTGGGGAGTGTGAGCTGTATCGACACTTTGCCGGGTAGAGGACGAAGGAGGAAGCCTTCAGGCACATTCTTCGTTATGATCGGCAGTTCGAACGTTTGTTCCGTTAGCTGCTCTACACGCACTTGCATTCTGATATTTGTCGGATCGATAACGATATCATCGATCGGGGCAATCGCTATGTCACCGGAGAAATCGCTCTCCAATCCGTCGATAGAAAACTCTTCCGTATTCACGGACCCGATACTCGCCAACGCTTCCGCACTTCCATATATGGTCACTTCGCTCGGCGAGAAGACGGGATCGAAGGCGTAGAATCCTTCTTTGGGGACGGTTTGTCCGTTTATGACTACGGGTACGGTTTTCTTTTTGCGAGTGTAGAATGTCGCTTTGATGTCTTCGGGCGAGATGGCTGCAACGGTCGTGGAGGTCTCCAGTTGTTTTTGGAGCAGTTCGACCAGATCCCATTTGTTCAGTCGCATGCTCTTTTTCTTGTGCAATTGCGCTTTGGATGGGGAGATATTGATCGGAGAGAACCCCTTCAGCTTATAGGTCAGAAGCACGATACCCTGATCTTTCAGCATAATGTCCAAGCGGTCGGGCAGCCTGCCTGAGACTCCTATGTCCGGCGGCAGCTCGGAATAGGAGATGGGAATCGAAAATGAAGTGGTGTAAACATCCTGCAGACTCTGCATAAACCAAAAAACGGCAGAGAGAACCACAAAAGCGAAAAAGACAAGGACGTTCCTCCCACGGCGTGAACGGGGAGCGGATGCCTTGTCTATACTTTTCCCCTTTTTCCGATCGGCATTGAGGAGATTGAGCTTCATTCCCTTTAGCGGATTTGGTGGAGAACGATGAGGAACTGAAAGATGGGGGGTGCCTTATGCCAAGAGTTATTGGACGTAATACCTACCCGTCTCTGTCAGTTCCTCCGATAGATTGCTTTTATGCAGCTTAGTCTTTCTTGTTGGCCATGTCTGTTTCCGCTTCGCGAGCAGATACATATACAGACCCTTTATCGATGCGGATGTTCACGCCATTGGCTATTTCGACCAAGAAATCTTTTTCGCGAACCTCGCGTATGGTGCCGTGTATACCGCCTGCGGTGATTATTTTGTCTCCTTTGGCGAGGGCTTCGCGCTGACGCTGAAGCTCTTTCTGACGTTTTTGTTGAGGCCTGATCATGAAGAAGTAAAAGATTACTACCATGAGCACGAGCACCAGAATCATCTGGCTTGAGCCTCCGAACAGGCCTCCGGCTTGTGGTGCGGCCTGAAGAAAGATGAAATCCATATTCTACTTTGTTTTTATATAACTGGTTTTATGCTTGCAAATATACTCAAATATAAATAGCCTTCGAGAGGCTTTCAAGGCTTTAGACCGGCAGACTCATTTCATGACGAAGCAGGAATTCTTTTTTGTCCAATCCCCCACCGTAACCTGTCAGCGTATTGTCGCTTCCAATTACCCGATGGCACGGCACGAGGATGGATATAGGATTGGCTCCGTTGGCACGGGCTACGGCCCTCACGGCTTTGGGGTTTCCTATTCGTCGTGCAAGAGTGGCGTATGAGATCGTGGTGCCGTAGGGGATATTCAGCAGCTCGCCCCATACCGTTTGCTGAAACTCCGTTCCTGCCATAAGCAGGGGGATGTCGAAAGTCTCTCTCTTGTGAGAGAAGTATTCGTCCAGTTGGGCAATTGTCTCTTTCAAGACGGGCGACAGTGTAATCTCGTATGAGGAGCACAGCCTTTTTTGCAGCCCCGTGTCGATGATTTCCCTGCGTTCCTTATGTGCCCAGTCACACATGCAAAGCTGATGCCCATAGGAGCCGAGGATAAGATCGCCGCATGGCGATTGGTAGTGCTGAATGCGGATTGTTTCCATGCTGTATTTTATCATTGGAGTAGCGGTGTCGAAGATGAAAATGGCTGTGAGGCTCGTTTGCCCCTTTGCCCCCCGTTTCCTGCCAAAGGTACGAAAAGAATAAAGGGTGTGATGTGTGGCCGGAATGAATTCTCGAACAGCAAAATGCTCGATTGCTGTTCGTGTTTTGCTGAAAACATGCGCGTAATTTTTTTCGATTTGGCTCGGGAAATAAAAATCAGGGGAGGTCTTTGAGAAAAAATATTGACAATCCCTCATTTTTTCAAAGATCTCTATATCGTTTTACTCGTCGCCGTTCGATTGTTTTCTTTCCGGCCGGGAAAAGTTTCCCCGACAGCCGACAAAAATAATTTTTCCGGCCGGAAAATCTCTATCCAAAGGTTTCGGATATGTATCCAAAGCCTTTGAATACATATCCGAAAGCTTCGTTTATATATCCGAAACCTTTGAATAAAGAATTGGATTATGGCTTTTCAACTTTTCCGTACTGCAGAAAAAACTTTTTCCGGCCGGGACGATTATTTCTTTTTATAAATTGTTGTGACCTGTGCCGTGTGCTGAAAAAGTTAACACTCAGAGGGGTCTGGTCTGGTTCGTGATCAATTACAGTGTTTTCTCTAAGTCTATTATTTGTATACGTTAAGTTTACGCACCACCTTTTTGGGCCTGAAGAACGATAATTTTAGGGGGACGTAAAAGACTTCGGAAGCCCATGCCTTTCGGAGTCATGATGCTCCCAACAGGGCAAAAACAGCGTGCTTGTATGTGAGGAACGGTCTGCCGTGCGACATCGTATGGTACGTTTGGCGGAAGCTCTTTCTTGAGCATCGTTTTTTTTGCAGGCTTTTGACTATGTAATTAAGGAACAACGCACTCTATTGCTTACCTTTGCAGGACGAATGACTGAAGAATTTGACATTAGACAGGAGCGTTACCGCGGCAACGACGGCGAACGGGAAGTCGAAAACAAGCTACGCCCCCTGACGTTCGACAGCTTTAGCGGTCAGGACAAGGTGGTGGAGAATCTAAGCATCTTCGTTGCTGCAGCTCGTTTGCGCGGCGAGGCCTTGGATCATACGCTGCTGCATGGCCCTCCGGGGCTGGGTAAGACCACGCTGTCGAATATCATAGCCAATGAGCTTGGCGTGGGGCTTAAGATCACTTCCGGTCCCGTCCTCGACAAGCCGGGTGATCTGGCCGGACTCCTCACTTCGTTGGAATCCAACGATGTACTTTTCATAGACGAAATACACCGGCTGAGCCCTCTGGTGGAAGAATATCTCTACTCGGCCATGGAGGACTATCGTATAGATATAATGCTGGACAAGGGACCCAGCGCGCGCTCCATTCAGATCAATCTCTCCCCCTTCACCCTTGTGGGAGCTACTACGCGCAGCGGTTTGCTGACAGCACCCCTTCGTGCTCGTTTCGGGATCAATCTCCATCTGGAGTATTACGATGTGCATACTATTACCGGTATCGTGGAGCGGAGTGCACGCATTCTGGAGGTGTCCTGTTCGCACGATGCGGCCATCGAGATAGCCGGACGAAGCCGTGGTACGCCTCGTATAGCCAATGCCTTGCTGCGACGTGTAAGGGACTTTGCACAAGTCAAGGGATCTGGTGCCATTGACAAACCGATAGCCTGCTATGCTCTCGAAGCCCTGAATATCGACCGCTACGGGCTGGACAATGTGGATCACAAGCTCCTCGCCACCATCATAGACAAGTTCGCCGGAGGCCCCGTCGGATTGAGCACCATTGCCACGGCCTTGGGGGAAGACCCCGGTACGATAGAGGAGGTCTATGAGCCATTCCTTATCAAGGAGGGATTCCTCAAGCGGACACCTCGCGGAAGAGAAGTGACGGAGCTGGCTTATACGCACTTGGGACGTAATCCCCGTCCGCACCAGCCATCCCTCTTCGACTGACGACTTTCTAATCTGCTGATATATGGCATCCGGAATACGAGGTTTGATGAAAGATACGGCCGTTTACGGCCTGAGTACCATCCTGGTACGTCTGCTCAATTGGCTGATGACCATCGTCTATGTACGCGCACTGCCGGGCACTGCCGACTTCGGCAATATGACCAATCTATACGCTTGGACGGCACTGGCCATGATCGTCCTGACTTATGGGATGGAGACGGGTTTCTTCCGCTTCATCAATAAGGCCGAACGTCCGAACGAAGTCTATTCCACCACGTTGTGGTCTTTGGGGGCTACATCCACATTCTTCCTTTGTGCAGGTCTGCTTTTTCTCCGACCGCTCAGTGGGAGTATGGGCTATGCCGATCATCCGGAGTACGTGGGCCTGCTGCTCGCTATCGTGGCGATGGATGCTTTCATGGCCATTCCATTGGCCTATCTGCGCTATGCGAACCGGCCGTGGCGATTTATGTTCGTTCGGCTGACATTCATCCTGCTGACCATCGTCCTTACGATCTTTTTCCTCTTCCTGTGTCCCCGTATTTATGCCGTACATCCGGAGTGGATCGATAGCTTCTACCGCCCTAACTACGAATTGGGGTACGTATTCGTCATCAACTTCATTTGCAACCTCGTGCAGATGGTCATGCTTTTTCCTCATTGGCGGCATGCCGGCCGCGTATTTCGTCCGGACGTTCTGCGCAAGATGCTGGCCTATTCTTTCCCTATTCTGCTGTTGGGCTTGGCCGGCAGCTTCAACAATCAGGCCGATAAGATTCTCTTTCCCATGCTTTTCGACGATCCGGCGGAGGGGAAAGCACAGCTCGGTATCTATGGCGCATGCTACAAGCTGGCCATCATCATGGTGATGTTCACCCAGGCCTTTCGCTATGCCTACGATCCTTTCGTCTTCGCCAAGATCAAAAGTGGCGAGGAAGAGGGAAAGGAGTCCTATGCTACGGCGATGAAGTACTTCGTTATCTTCGTCTGTTTCATCTATCTGGGTGTGATGGCCTATATGGACATCCTCAAGCACTTTGTCAGTCCGGCGTATTACGGAGGACTCAAGGTCGTGCCTTTCGTGATGCTGGGGCAGTTGATGTTCGGCATTTACTTCAATCTCTCGCTTTGGTACAAGGTCACCGATCGAACGATATGGGGTGCAGTCTTTTCTCTGATCGGCTGTGTTACTACGGTGCTGATCATCGTCTTCGGTGCGCGTACCTACGGCTTTATGGCTTGTGCATGGGCTTCGGTGATCAGCAATGGCCTGATCATGCTGCTTTCTTATTTTATGGGGAGGCACTATTTCCCCGTTCCATACCGTCTCGGAAACGCTTTGTTCTATGCCGCTCTGACAGCTTTGCTCGTGGGCGGAACATATTGTGTGGCCTATCTGTTTCCGCAGTATACAGCCCTTCGATTGGGTGTCAACACATTGTTTGTCTTATTATTTGTCATCATAGCTTTCAGGAAAGACCTGAGTGGGATAGCAGTCCCCATGCTCAATAGAATACGAAAAAGATAACCCCCTAATTTATATTTACTTATGGACAGTAATCTCGGTACTACTCCTACCCCGACTCCAACTCCAACTCCTAATCCGACACCGTCGGATATCAAACGGACTTTTGTGGAGTATATCAAGTCGCTCCTCGACCTCCGACAAGAGAAAGAGAACGACTATCAGACCATCGACCTTATCAAGGCAGATGTCGATTTCCGTGGAACGAAGCTCTGGATTCTTATCTTCGCCATCTTCATCGCTTCTCTTGGTCTTAATGTCAATTCGACTGCCGTTATCATCGGTGCCATGTTGATCTCCCCGCTTATGGGACCGATCATCGGATTCGGCTTGGGACTGGGGATTTTGGACTTCGAGCTTGTCAAGCGTTCGCTCCGCAACTTGGGGTTGGCCACGCTTTTCAGTATTCTCACGGCTACGTTGTTTTTCTTTATCTCTCCTGTCGGACAAGAACAGAGCGAACTTTTGGCACGTACGCAGCCTACTCTGTACGACGTGCTGATCGCATTCTTCGGTGGTGCTGCGGGGATTGTCGCCGGCAGTACCAAAAGCAAGGGCAATGTAATACCCGGTGTGGCTATCGCGACGGCCCTTATGCCACCTCTCTGTACTGCCGGTTTCGGCCTTGGTACGGGGCAGTTTGCATATTTCTTCGGGGCTTTCTATCTCTTCATCATCAATTCTGTATTTATCGCACTGGCTACCTTCCTTGCAGTACGTTTGCTGAAGTTCCCACGCAAAGTCTTCCTCAATAAACAGCGGGAGCAAAAAGTGCGCCGGATCATTACGGTCATTGCCATATGTACGATTGCTCCGAGTATCTATCTGAGCATACAGCTCTTCAGCAACAATCTACTTCAGGAAAACGCACACAAGTACGTGCGAGAGGTGATCGGCAGTATCCCCAATACGCAGGTCATACGCGACCAGCTACTGGAAGAGAACGACCGGAAGCATATAGAAGTGGTATTGATCGGTGCTACCGTTTCTCCGGCTCAGATAGACAGTGCGAAAACAAAGCTCTCTTCATACGGTTTGTCCGGCGTAGAACTGAACATCAAACAGGGCTTCGGTTATGAGCAGGAAGAGACCGATGTGAACGAACTGAAAAACGTTTTGCTGAAAGACCTCTATGACAATGGCGAGAAAATCATTCGAAACCAGCAGCGGCAGATCGATTCGCTCCGAAATGTATTAAACTTCTACAACCGTTTCTCTTCGATGGAGAGTGAGATAGCCCAAGAGCTGCAAGTGATTTTCCCCTCGATCAATTCGGCTATGCTGGTACCTTCGTCCGGAGTGGCACAGGGTAGGGATTCCGTTTTGCTCGTCGTGGTGCGTCCGAAAGACCGGATAAGCCAGTCGGAAATAAACAAGCTAAGCACATGGATGGCTACGCGTACCAAGACCAAGAAAGTGCGCCTTATCATAGACAATAATCATAGGTAACAACCATAAACAGTAATGCAAATGAAATTAAAAAGTATTCTTCTCGGAGCAGCCCTGCTATTGGGTGCTTCAGGGGTGGCCAAAGCCGACAAAGGCATGTGGCTCCTCAACGAACTCAATCAGGAGAATCTGGATCGGATGCGTGAGCTCGGCTTTACGCTCCCGTTGGATTCGCTCTACAGTTTCGACAAGCCGTCCATTGCCAATGCCGTGGTTATCTTCGGTGGCGGATGTACCGGTATCACAGTGTCCGATCAGGGCCTGATCTTTACCAACCACCACTGCGGATACGGTGCTATCCAGAGCCAAAGCACGGTGGATCACGACTATCTGCGCGATGGTTTCGTTTCTCGCACGATGGGTGAGGAGCTTCCGATTCCGGGTCTTTCCGTGAAGTATCTGCGCAAGATCGTGAAGGTAACGGACAAGGTAGAAGGACAGCTCAAGGGTATCACCGACGAGATGGAGCGTCTGCGCAAAGCTCAGGAGGTATGCCAAGAACTGGCCAAAAAAGAAAATGCAGACGAGAACCAACTCTGCATCGTAGAGCATTTCTATTCCAACAACGAATACTTCCTCATCGTCTACGATGTATTCAAGGACGTTCGTATGGTATTTGCTCCTCCCAGCTCTGTAGGTAAGTTCGGAGGTGATACGGACAACTGGATGTGGCCGCGTCACACGGGCGACTTCAGCGTATTCCGCGTGTATGCCGGTGCCGACAACCGTCCGGCCGAATACAGCAAGGACAATAAACCCTATAAGCCCGTTTACTTTGCTGCCGTATCCATGCAAGGCTACAAGGCTGACGACTATGCCATGACCATCGGTTTCCCGGGCAGTACGGATCGCTACCTCACTTCTTGGGGTGTGGAAGATCGTATCGAAAACGAGAACAATCCCCGTATCGAAGTTCGCGGTATCAAGCAAGGCATCTGGAAGGAAGCCATGAGCGCAGATCAGGCTACCCGTATCAAATATGCCAGCAAGTATGCTCAGAGTGCTAACTATTGGAAGAATTCGATCGGTATGAACCGCGGTCTCGCTCGTCTTGACGTGATAGGTCGTAAGCGTGCCGAGGAAAGAGCATTCGCAGACTGGATCCGTAAGAACGGCAAGAGTGCTGTCTATGGCGATGTATTGTCTTCTCTGGAAAAGGCTTATAAGGAAGGAGCCAAGGCCAATCGTGAGATGACTTATTTGAGCGAGACGCTCTTCGGTGGTACCGAGGTGGTTCGTTTTGCACAGTTTGCCAACGCATTGGCTACAAATCCTGATGCTCATGCCGGTATCCTCAAATCGCTTGACGACAAGTACAAAGACTACCTCCCCTCGCTCGACCGTAAGGTGCTGCCCGCCATGCTCGATATTGTACGCCGGCGTATCCCTGCCGACAAGCTCCCCGATATATTCAAGAATGTAATCGACAAGAAGTTCAAAGGCGACACGAAGAAGTATGCAGACTTCGTATTCGACAAGAGTGTGGTTCCTTATAGCGACAAGTTCCATGCCATGCTCAAGTCCATGGACAAGGAAAAGTTTGCCAAGGCTATCGAGAAAGACCCGGCAGTAGAGCTTTCCAAGAGCGTAATAGCTGCTGCTCGCGCTATTCAGGCCGATGCGATGGCCAATGCCTATGCCATTGAGAAGGGCAAGCGTCTTTTCTTTGCCGGTTTGCGTGAGATGTACCCCGGACGTGCTCTGCCGAGCGATGCCAACTTCACCATGCGTATGAGCTACGGCTCCATCAAGGGATATGAACCGCAGGACGGTGCCTGGTACAACTATCATACGACAGGTAAGGGCGTATTGGAGAAGCAGGATCCTAAGAGCGATGAGTTTGCCGTACAGGAGAATATCCTCGACCTCTTCCGCACCAAAAACTATGGTCGCTACGCCGAGAACGGTCAGCTCCATATCGCTTTCCTCTCGAACAACGACATCACGGGCGGTAACTCCGGTAGCCCCGTATTCGATAAGAACGGCCGTCTGATCGGTCTTGCTTTCGATGGCAACTGGGAAGCTATGAGTGGTGACATCGAGTTCGAACCCGATCTGCAGCGCACAATCAGCGTGGACATCCGCTACGTTCTCTTCATGATCGACAAATGGGGTCAGTGCCCCCGTCTCATCCAAGAGCTGAAGTTGATCTAATCCATTCGCCCTACAACAAACAAAAATCCTTGTGATCAATAGAGACTGATAAGTCTCCTATCGACAACCAAGGATATAAGGCACCCACCCGGTTCGGTCACGAACTCGGTGGGTGCCTCTGTTTTTATCATCTCCCGGAACGGCTATCGAAAGCCAACGGTTTATATACGAATCGTTTTCGTTCTCTATGTTTAATTGGAATCGATTTTATAAACTGAAAATGATTCATAATAACGAGCCCTTTGCAAAAAGAGAAGGTCATCAAGAAGTATCTTTTCGGTATCGTTTTTGCTCACCTATAGAGCGTATCGCACAAGTCATGGAGGAGCTTTAGAGGTATTCATATCTATAACGACACTGAAAAATCAGTCAATTGACAATGAAATCTCCCGGAAAATGCCATGCGACAATCTCATCTATCGGTTTTACAGCTCGCACGGAACCTCCCACTCCCCGAATCTGCCATCCGACACAGAGCAGACAGCATCTTCCATCAATAGACCATAGTATCCTCTCGCGAGACCATAGTATCCTCTCATGTGAGACCATAGTATCTTCTCATATGAGACCATAGTATCCTCTCATAAGAGACCATAGTATCCTCTCATAAGAGACCATAGTATCCTCTCATATGAGACCATAGTATCCTCTCATGTGAGACCATAGTATCCTCTCATAGGAGACCATAGTATCCTCTCATGTGAGACCATAGTATCCTCTCATAGGAGACCATAGTATCCTCTCATATGAGACCATAGTATCCTCTCATATAAGCGTATCGACTTGGGTCAAAAATACATTCCGGGCTTTCCTGTATCGATTCGCTGACATGACGTCCCTGAACGAAACCTCTTCGTCGGATGATTTTCCTTGTCGTGCCATCGTTTTGTGTCATTGATCATACCATAAACACACAAAACAATCGGCCGACACACAATAAAATGAATGGATAAATGGATAAAGTGCCTGCTTATTGCACAAAGGTCTTCTTAGAGCAGGAAAGGATTTTTGGAACGACAATTCAAATGGCATAACTTTGTCCGGACAATAAAAACCACAAAAGCATGGATTTGCATTTCGAAAATATCAGGCGGGAATATGACAAACGAAGCCTTTCCGCCAGCGACCTGACACCTACTCCTTTCGACCTTGTCACCAGATGGTTGCAAGATGCGGTCGAAGCCAAAACATATGAGCCTACAGCCGTTATCGTCGGGACGGCTACTCCTGACGGTCATCCCAGTACGCGAACCGTTTTGCTCAAGGAGTTTTTGAACAACGAATTTATCTTCTACAGCAACTATGAGAGTCGCAAGGGGCAGCAAATGGCTGCTAATCCGCACGTCTGTCTCACATTCCTCTGGCACGAACTGGAGCGTCAGATACATGTGGAGGGGGATGTACGCATTTTAGAGCCGGAGCTTAGCGATGCTTATTTTGCTACACGTCCGTACAAAAGTCGGGTAGGGGCGCGCATTTCGCCACAGAGTCGTCCTATACCGGGGCGTTCTTTCATCGTACAGGAATTTATGAAGGAATCGCTCAAATATGCCGGTCGGACTGTGCCACGTCCTGACACTTGGGGTGGCTTTGCCGTGAAGCCGGTACGAATAGAATTTTGGCAAGGGCGCGAAAGCCGCTTGCACGATCGCTTCCTGTACGAACTCCGGCCCGATGCTTCCTGGTCTGTTCACCGCTTGGCTCCGTAACTATCTGTCTCCAAATACAAAAACTACCTCATTCGAATGAAACAAAAACTAATCCTTGCGATACTGCTTATGTCTTTCGTTTCTTTGTTTAGTTGTGCCTGCAAGAATGCTGCACAGACAGATACCCCGGCGGACAAGTCGATCGTAAACAATGTAAATGCCGATCGCTTCCGCGAATTATTGGCTGATCCTGCTATACAATTGATCGACGTTCGCACTGCGGAAGAGTATGCCCAAGGTCATATTGCCAATGCCAAGCTGTTGCCCGTCACGGACAGTAACTTCAAGGAGCAGGCCGATCAGGAATTGGACAAGGCGCATCCCGTAGCCATTTACTGCCGGAGCGGAGGACGAAGTGCCAAAGCCGCCGATATTCTTTTGCGTAGAGGCTATTTTGTTTACAACCTTCTGGGCGGATATAAAGGCTATCCGTACAAGTAAGTGATACTTGGAGAGCTTTCGGGACAGGTTTCTCTACTTGCTCTCTACCCATAGCTCTTGTTTTCTTCTCCTTTACCCCGAATGGATCGTCCTAAGCCTTCATATATTGTTCGAATAGCAGCCATTCTCTGCTTGTTTGTCGGCAGGCCTTTGTTTGCACAGAGCTATGTGGACTACGTCAATCCGCTGATCGGGACGCTAAGTTCTTTTGAGCTGAGTGCAGGCAACACCTATCCGGTGATCGGTTTACCGTGGGGAATGAATAGCTGGACACCGATGACCGGTGTACCCGGTGACGGCTGGCAATATACCTACTCGGCACACAAGATTCGCGGATTCAAACAGACCCACCAGCCCAGTCCTTGGATCAACGACTACGGCCAATTCTCCCTTCTTCCCCTTACGGCACCGCAGAAGCCATCATCGAACGACTCCGTAGCTCTGACTAAATGGTGCAAGCAACTCTTTTCGGACGAACAGGCCTCGTGGTTCTCGCACAAAGCGGAGACGGCGACGCCATACTATTATAGTGTCTATTTGGCCGATTACGACACACGCGTGGAGATGGCTCCGACCGAGCGTGCAGCTATCTTTCGCATACGTTATTCCGGCAATACCGAAAGTGGCTCCGGTCGATGGCTTCGTCTTGATGCCTTTACCGGTGGTTCGGAGATTAGCATCGTGGATCCTCACACCGTAGTGGGCATATCTCGCAAGAATAGCGGAGGTGTGCCGGCTAACTTCGCCTGTTATTTCATCTTGCAGTTCGATATTCCTATGGCCGATGTCCTGCTTGAGACAGATACCGGCAAGACAGACGAAGGCACAAGGGCATGGGCAGCCTGTCGCTTCGATTCGCAAGAAGTTACCGTCCGGGTGGCATCTTCTTTTATCAGTGTCGAGCAGGCCGAAAGAAATCTTGCGGAAGTCAAAGGGCGGAGTTTCGACCGGATCAGACTTGCCGGTCGCGAAGCTTGGAATAAGGCGCTCGGACGCATACATGTGGAAGGAGGAACGAAGGATGAGCGCACTACATTCTATTCCGCACTCTATCGCTGTCTGCTTTTTCCCCGTCGCTTCTATGAGGAGGATGCTTCCGGCAATTTTGTGTATTACAGCCCCTACAATGGAGAGGTACTTCCCGGTTATCTCTATACCGATACCGGATTTTGGGACACTTTTCGAGCCCTTTTCCCCCTGCTCAATCTGCTGTATCCCGATGAAAACATTAAAATTCAGGAAGGTCTGCTGAATGTATATCGCGAGAGTGGCTTTTTCCCCGAATGGGCCAGTCCGGGCCATCGGGATTGTATGATAGGCAACAACTCTGCTTCTGTTCTGGCGGATGCCTACCTCAAAGGTGTTCGGGTAGAAGATACCCGTACACTGATGAACGGACTCTTGCATGCTACGAAAGCCGTCCATCCGAAAATCTCCTCCACGGGGCGCAGAGGTTGGGAGTGGTACAACTCCTTAGGCTATGTTCCGGCTGATGCAGGTATCAACGAAAGTGCTGCCCGTACGCTCGAATATGCTTATAACGATTGGTGCATCCTCCGACTGGGGCGCACATTGGGTTGGAATAGAGCAGCATTGGACACGTTGGCTCATCGTTCGATGAACTATCGTCATCTGTTCGATCCGGAAACCAAACTCATGCGCGGTAGAAATCAGGATGGTAGTTTCCGGACGCCTTTTTCCCCTTTCAAATGGGGAGATGTATTCACGGAGGGCAATGCCTGGCACTATACTTGGTCGGTCTTTCATGATGTGCAGGGGCTTATCGACCTGATGGGAGGAGATCGCCCGTTCGTGTCTATGCTCGATTCGGTATTCAATACTCCTCCTATGTTCGATGAGAGCTATTACGGATTTGTCATCCACGAAATCAGAGAGATGCAAATAGCGGATATGGGCAATTATGCTCATGGCAATCAACCCATACAGCATATGATATATCTGTATAATCATGCCGGTCATCCATGGAAAGCTCAGGAGAGACTACGCGAAGTGATGGGGCGGCTCTATCGTCCTACTCCGGATGGGTATTGCGGCGATGAAGACAACGGACAGACTTCGGCTTGGTACGTTTTCTCTGCTTTAGGCTTCTATCCTGTTACACCCGCTACGGATCAGTATGTGCTCGGTTCGCCGATTTTTTCCAAGGTAATACTCTCTTTTCCCGATGGACACAAAACGGTGTTGCATGCTCCGGCCAACAGTGCCGATACGCCTTACATCCGCTCGATCAGCGTTGAAGGAAAAGAATGGAGCTGCAATTACCTGACTCACGAACAGCTTCGCTCTTCTGCATCCATTCAATGGATGATGGACACGAAACCCAATTATAATCGTGGTACGAAGGAAAGTGACAGACCTTATTCCTTCTCCACGGAGCAACAGCGTCGCGCTAATCACAGTAATTAATGATACATTTCCCCACTTCGGACTATGAATACGAACAAAGCATTTACGCCCCGACGATCTATACTGATGAGCTTGCTTGGCTTTTTCCTCCTTGTGCTAAGCTCTGCCGGATGTAAAGATGATGTCCAGACCGACATATTTAAGGGGCCTGTGGACTACGTGAATCCTTATATGGGCAATATCAGTCATCTGCTCATTCCCACTTTTTCCACTGTGCATTTGCCCAATAGTATGTTGCGCATGTGTCCGGTACGAACCGACTATACTTCTCAGTTGATGGACGGACTGCCCTTGTTGCTGACCTCTCATCGCGGAGCAAATGCTTTTCGTCTCAGTCCGCTGAACCACCTGCCGGATTCCATCCCCGCAGTTGCGAGCTATACCTATGACAATGAAGCGGTGCGTCCTTACCGCTATTCCGTTTTGCTCGATGAGGAGGATGTAGAGGTGGATTTTGCGCCTTCTTTTCGTAGTGCCATTTACCGCTTGGGTTTCAATGCCGATAGCAGCCGGCATTACCTCGTCGTTCACTCTGAGAAAGGGGAATTGACTGCCGAAGGTAATGTCATATCCGGCTATCGCTATCTTCAGGACAGTACGCGAGTATTTGTCTATATGGAGACGGAGCAGCAGCCTGTGACGTACGCTCGCCGTTCGGAAAAAGGCGAGTACATCTGGAATAAGGGCAAGGTAACGGGCAAAACTCTCGTGCTGAACTACGATCTGGCCGGAACGGATCTCTTCCTTCGCTATGGTATTTCCTATATCAGTGTGGCACAAGCCAAAAAGAATCTTCGTCAGGAAATACAGGCTTACAACGTGGAAGTGGTGTCCAAGATGGGACGGAACGAATGGAACAAAACACTGGGCAAAGTGCAGATCGAGGGAGGTACGATTCCTCAGCGACAGGTATTCTACACCAGCCTTTATCGTACTTATGAACGGATGATCAATATCTCGGAGGATGGTCATTTCTACAGTGCCGAAGATCATGCTGTGCATCCGGATAGGGGCATTCCTTTCTATACAGACGATTGGGTGTGGGACACCTATCGGGCTGTACATCCCCTGCGTATTCTTTTGGAGCCGGAGATGGAATCCGACATGGTCAATTCCTACATTCGTATGGCTTTGCTTAGCAGGGAGAAATGGTTGCCTACCTTCCCGGAAGTGACAGGCGACAGCCATCGTATGAATGGCAATCATGCTATAGCCATGCTTGCCGATGCCTATGCCAAAGGTCTTACGGGTTTCAATTTGAATGAGGCGTATACGGTAGCCAAAAAAGTGATGGCCGAGAAGACGTACGCACCTTGGCGGCGTATGCCCAAAGGCGCACTCGATCAATTTTTCGATGAGAAAGGCTACTACCCCGCATTGCCACAGGGCCAAAAGGAAACCGACCCTACCATACACTCTTGGGAGAAGCGGCAGGCAGTAGCCGTTACGCTTGCTATTGCTTACGATTATTGGTGCCTTAGCCGATTGGCACAGTTCTCCGGCCACGAGCACGAAGCGCGTGAATTTCTGCGTAGGAGCTACGACTACCGACATCTTTACAATTCGGAGACGGGATTCTTTCATCCCAAAGATGAGAAGGGACGCTTCATACAGCCCTTCGATTACGAATTTGATGGAGGCCCGGGTGCACGAGATTATTATGACGAGAACAATGCCTACACTTATCGCTGGGACGTACAGCACAACCTCCATGATCTGATTGCCTTGATGGATGGGCCGGAACAGTTTGTCAGTTTCTTGGATCAGACTTTCCGCACACCGATGAGTACATGGAAGTTCAATTTTTATTCCAAGCTGCCCGACCAGACAGGCAATGTAGGGCAGTTTTCCATGGCCAATGAGCCGAGCCTGCATATACCCTATTTATATGTCTATGCCGGTCAGCCATGGCGAACGCAGAAGTTGATCCATGAGCTTGTAAACGAATGGTTCCGAAACGATCTGATGGGAGTCCCCGGAGACGAAGATGGTGGAGGGCTGAGTGCATTCGCCGTCTTTTCGATGATGGGATTCTATCCCGTCACACCGGGTTTACCGGTCTATGTGATCGGTAGTCCTTTTTTCAGCAAGATAACGATCGATCTCGGTGGAGGCAACCACCTTACGATCATCGCCAACGGTGCCGGAGCTGAAAACAAATACATCCAAAAGGCCGTGCTCAACGGGAAAACCTTGGATAAAGCATGGTTCCAACATAGCGACATAGCCCAAGGCGGCATTTTGGAGCTGAAGATGGGACCGCGCCCCAACAAACTATGGGGAGTCGATACGCCTCCTCCTTCTGCAGATCCCTATCCGGGCGACTGATCCTTCCCGACTTTCCCTTGATTGTGACGTGTACTGAGAAAAGTCGTATGTTGTTTTTGGTGCCGAAAGACGGAGAATTGCCGAGCCTAAAATCTCAAAAACTCGAACCACAAGGAAAATCTTTACGCGCGAGATTTTTTTGCTTTTGGCTCGAGTTTTATTTTTTTCTCGAACCATCTTTTTTCGATCCGCAATTATGCTTTTTCATGCTCCGCAACCGCTCGGAAAGCAATTCCTGCTACCTGTCGAGAAAGGCTTCGACAGCAGAGGCCGTGGTGCATACCGGCTCCCTTATGTAATAATAGGTATGCCTCATGTAATTCTTTCATCGATATAACGACCAAACAGATCTCCATTATACAGAACAAACTGAAGCCATAGACCAAGAAAGAAACTCGGATTCAGAACTCCGTTCGAGTGCTTCTTGCTAAAATTATAAAATTACAATTGTGTTGCACATATTTGTGGGATGTGCAGCGAAGGCAAGTTATTTGCTCCATAGTAAAAAAAGATTACCTTTGCAGCTGTTACGGATGGATGGAGGAGGCGACCCGATCAAGGTTCCTCCTTTTTGTTTATCCCAATGTCCAATAAGTACAGAGCGAGATGATAGACAGAGAACAAATCGTTCGGATCGTTTCGGATTATTTGTCCACCGGGGAGACTTTCCTCGTGGAGGTGGCGATACATCCGGGCAACAGGATCCTCGTAGAGCTGGATAGCGCACAAGGAGTTTGCATAGATGAGTGCGTAGCACTGAGCCGGCACATCGAATCCCAAGTGGATCGGGACATAGAAGACTACGAACTGGAAGTAGGCTCGACCGGGCTGACGTCTCCTCTGAAAGTGATGCGCCAGTGGGAGAACTGCATTGATAGCGAGCTGTCCGTACTGCTAACCAATGGGATGAAGGAAATCGGTCGCCTTATTACTGTCGCTCCCGAAGCTATCAAGCTGGAAGTGGTACGCATGGTGAAGCCGGAAGGAGCCAAGCGCAAAAAGCCTGAAACTCAAGAGTTGACAATAGTCATGGCCGACATCAAACAGGCCGTGCGTATCATATAAGCAATAGTAAAAAAGAATCAAGAGAATACACCATAAAGAGAGTCCTATGGCCAAGAAGCAAGAGACGATCAGCATGATAGAATCGCTGGCAGAATTCAAAGAGCTGAAAAACATTGACAAAGAGACGATGATCAACGTCCTGGAGGATTCCTTCCGGAACGTTCTGGCAAAAATCTTCGGATCGGACGACAACTTCGACGTAATCATCAATCCGGAGAAAGGCGACTTCGAAATATGGCGCACCCGTCAGGTAGTAGAGGACGGTGCCGTAGAGGACGAAAGTCGCGAAGTGTCTCTGTCGGATGCTCACGAGATCGACCCCGAGGCGGAGGTCGGTGAGGAAGTAACGGACTCCGTGAACTTCGCTTCATTCGGTCGCCGTGCCATTCTCAATCTTCGCCAAGCTCTCTCCAGCAAGATTATGGAGCTTCAGAAGGAAAACCTGTTCAATACATTCACGGAACGTATCGGGCAGCTCATTTCGGCTGAAGTATATCAGGTATGGAAGCGTGAGGCTCTGCTTATCGACGACGACGGCAACGAACTCCTGATGCCGAAGAGCGAGCAGATCCCAAGCGACTTTTTCCGCAAAGGTGAGACCGTTCACGCCGTTGTGGAGCGCGTGGAGAACGCCAACAACAATCCCAAGATCATCGTATCGCGTACAAGCGGAGAGTTCCTCAAGAGGCTTTTCGAGCTGAATGTACCGGAGATTGCCGATGGCCTGATCACCATCCGCTGCGTAGCCCGTATCCCGGGAGAGAGGGCCAAGATGGCCGTAGAGTCTTACGACGATCGTATCGACCCCGTAGGAGCCTGTGTGGGTATGAACGGTTCGCGCATACGAGGTATCGTGCGCGAACTGAGAGGCGAGAATATCGACGTTACGCAGTACACGACGAACACCGCCCTCTTCATCCAGCGGGCACTCAGCCCTGCACGTATATCTTCGATTCGCCTGCTCGAAGCAGAGCATAAGGCCGAAGTATTCCTGCGCCCCGAAGAAGTGCCTTTGGCCATCGGAAAGAATGCCTCGAATATCAAGCTGGCATCGGGGCTGACGGGTTATCAGATCGAAGTGTTCCGTGACATAGACGATATGGACGAAGAAGACATCTATCTGGACGAATTCAACGACGAGATCGACCAGTGGATCATCGACCTGTTCAAGAATATCGGTTGCAATACGGCCAAGAGCGTGCTCAGCAAGAACAGAGAAGATCTGATCAAAGAGACGGATTTGGAAGACTCCACCATAGACTATGTACTCGGAGTCCTGAGTGCCGAATTTGCCGATGAGGATCAGGTGACTGATAATCAAAGTACCGATTCGGATGATTTGGACAATTTCTCTGCCGAAGACGATCTGAAGCAAGAGTAATAAGAAGAACAAAAGCAGTCTCCTCCCCATCCCTCATCTTATAGTACAATCCTCACAAAGGTGCAGCATAAATCACAGAAGAAGAAAAGGTTAGTATGTCAATAAAATTATTCAGCTTAGCTAAAGAGTTAAATGTAGGAGTAGGCTCCCTCGCCGGCTTTCTTCGGAAAAAAGGTTTCGATGTGGAGGACAACAATCCCAATGTTCGCATTGAGAATGAAGAGTTCGATCTGCTGCTGACCGAATTTGGCAAGTCGCTGCCCAAGGGTGAGGCCGAGCGCATTCGCAAGAAATTCGTCAAGCAAAAGCAAGGCACTCCTGCATCTGCTCCGTCCGCCAAAGAGGAAACCGCGGGAATGGCAGCGAAAGAAGCTCAGGTAATAGCTACGGAAGTGCCTCAAGACATGCGACCTCGCTTTACGATCAAAGGGAAAGTAGAGACCGAAAAGCCGGCTGAACCGGTTCCTTCGCCCAAGGACAAGGAGCCTGACACCGTGCGTGAGGACAAACCCGCAAGAGAAACTGCACCTGTAAAAGAGGAAACAAAGGTCGTCCCCGTCAAGGAAGATAAGCCCAAGGAAGAAAAACCAAAGCAAGAAGAGCCTAAACGGGAGGAACCCAAACCGGAGGAGCCTGTACAGGCGGCTCCCGTTGCCAAGCCGGTCGAAAAACCTGTGGATAAACCACAGCAACCGGTCATGACACAGAAACCTCAAGAAGCTGAAACACCTCCTCCGGCTCAAGAGATGGAGAAAAAAGAAGACACCGAAGAAGTTTTCCGTCTGAAGACCAACACGCAGGAGCCACAAGTGAAGGTGGTCGGAAAGATAGACCTCTCCTCGATCAATTCATCCACGCGTCCCAAAAAAAAGACGAAGGAAGACCGCCAGCGCGAGCAGAACGATGCCGATGGCAAGAAGAAACGCAAGCGCATCAACAAAGCTGCCGTAGATGTCAAGAAAGAGGCGGCAAAGGTGAGCGGAGAGCAGGGCAAACGTAATGCCGGAGGAGGAAACCATCCGTCCGGCAATAAGAACAACAACCGTCCGGCTCAGCAGCAGTCCAACGCTTCCGGAGGCCGCAAGAACAACAAGCGTCAGTCTCTCCCACCCAAGGTGGAGATCTCGGACGAAGATGTACAGAGACAAGTAAAAGAGACGCTGGCACGCCTCACGACGAAAAAAACAAGTACCACGCTCGGGCGTGGAGCCAAATACAGGAAGGACAAGCGTGATGCGGCTTCCCGTGCAGCTCAGGATGCCATGGAGCTGAACAGCGAAGAGCAGCACACACTGAAGCTGACCGAATTCGTTACCGTAAGTGACCTGTCCAATATGATGGACGTCCCCGTGAACGAAGTCATCGCCACTTGCATGAGTATCGGTATGATGGTCGGTATCAATCAGCGTCTCGATGCCGAAACGATCAATATCGTAGCTGAAGAATTTGGCTTCAAGACGGAGTTTGTCAGCGCGGATTTGGTAGAAGCCATTGCCCCCGAAGAGGATAATGAGGAAGACCTCGTTGCGCGTCCTCCGATCGTTACGGTCATGGGACACGTAGACCACGGTAAGACTTCGCTACTGGACCGCATTAGGAATACGAATGTGATCGAAGGGGAAGCAGGGGGTATCACCCAGCACATCGGAGCCTATGGTCTGAAACTTCCCAGTGGCCGCCGTATTACATTTTTGGATACGCCGGGACACGAAGCCTTTACGGCTATGCGTGCCCGTGGTGCGAAGATTACGGATATTGCCATCATTATCGTTGCTGCTGACGACGATGTGATGCCACAGACAGTCGAAGCCATCAATCATGCTTCAGCGGCAGGTGTGCCGATGGTATTCGCCATCAATAAGATAGACAAACCGGCTGCCAATCCCGAAAGGATCAAAGAGCAGCTTGCAAACATGAACTACCTCGTTGAGGACTGGGGTGGCAAATATCAAAGTCAGGAGATCTCGGCCAAGAAAGGCATCAACATCACCGAATTGCTGGAGAAGGTTCTGCTCGAAGCGGATATCTTAGAGCTGAAAGCCAATCCTAACCGCCGTGCCATCGGTTCGATCATCGAGTCTTCTCTGGACAAGGGAAGAGGTTATGTCTCCACTGTCATGGTACAGAACGGTACGCTCAATATGGGCGATGTGGTTCTGGCCGGTACCTGTCACGGACGCATCAAAGCCATGTTCAACGAACGGAATCAGCGCGTGAAGCAGGCAGGACCGTCCGAACCGGTACTAATCCTCGGTCTGAACGGCGCGCCGGCTGCCGGTGATACTTTCAATGTATTGGAGACGGAGCAGGAGGCTCGCGAAATAGCTAACCGCCGAGAGCAACTCCAGCGTGAGCAGGGATTGCGTACACACAAGATACTCACGCTCGAAGACATCAGCCGTCGCCGTGCAATCGGCAACTTCCAAGAGCTGAACCTCATTGTCAAGGGGGACGTGGACGGCTCGGTAGAAGCTTTGTCCGATTCGCTCATCCGTCTGTCTACAGAAGAAATCCAAGTCAATGTCATCCACAAAGCTGTGGGGCAGATTTCCGAATCGGATGTGGTGCTCGCAGCAGCTTCATCTGCTATTATCATCGGATTCCAGGTTCGTCCCAGCGTGGCTGCCCGCAAGCAAGCGGAAACCGATGGCGTAGAGATCCGTACCTATTCTATTATCTACGACACGATCGAAGACATCAAGTCTGCCATGGAGGGCATGCTTTCGCCTGAGATCCGCGAAGAGGTTACCGGCTCTCTGGAAGTATTGCAGACCTTTAAGATCAGTAAGGTCGGTACGATCGCCGGTTGTATGGTCAAGGAAGGTAAGGTCAAGCGAACAAGCAAGGTTCGTCTCATACGCGACGGTATAGTGATCCACACCGGAGAGCTTGGCTCTCTGAAACGATTCAAGGACGATGCCAAGGAAGTGGTAGCCGGACTCGAATGCGGTCTTAATCTGGCTCACTCGAACGACATCCAAGATGGTGATATAATCGAAGCTTTCGACGAGATCGAAATCAAAAAGACTCTCTAAAGATCGAACTGAGACGGGTTACCACCCATGAACGCGATCGATTTAGCCATACTGATAATTTTGGCGATAGGATTACTGAAAGGCCTGTTTGATGGTATTATCAAACAGGCAGTTTCACTTATAGCCATAGTCGTTGCCACGTATGGTTGTGCCTTACTTGCCGTTCCCATAGAGACGTGGATCGGACCTTTTTTCGGCCTTTCACGAGGCGTGGCTCATACTTTTGCTTTGATCGTTGGGTTCTTGGCTATTTTGATTATCATCCCGATGGTCGGCAATAAGGTCTCGAAAATCGTTGGCAAGACTCCTATCGGCATTCTCAATCACTTGGCCGGCGGAATAGTCGGGATAGGTATAGCAGCTATTCTGATGAGCTATCTTTTCCTGATTGCCGACAATGTTTTTTCAAGAGACGAAGCAGACAGTGACAATCCGTCCCTTCGCAATACTTCGATGCTGTATGACCATGTAAAAAACATAGTCCCAACTTTTAGCCCCCATCGGCTGTTTATGAATTGAAATTCGTAAAGAGCTTACTCAGAGACTTCAAATATGCAAGAGAACAATAACAATAATATATTGGATGAGGTTACAGGCAGTGAATATAAATACGGCTTCGTAACCGACATCGAAACAGAAACTATAGGACGCGGACTTTCCGAAGATACAGTTCGTCTCATATCTGCGAAGAAGGAAGAGCCGGAATGGCTTCTCGAATTCCGCCTGAATGCCTATAGGCACTGGCTCTCTATGAAAGAGCCCGACTGGGCACACCTCAATATTCCACCGATAGACTACCAAGATATTATCTATTATGCAGCTCCGAAAAAGAAAAAGGGGCCCAAGAGTTTGGACGAAGTGGATCCCGAACTACTGAAGACATTCGACAAGCTCGGCATTCCACTCGAAGAGCAGAAGATTTTGAGTGGAATGGCTGTGGATGCAGTGATGGACAGTGTATCAGTGAAAACAACTTTCAAAGAAAAACTGGCAGAGAAAGGAATCATCTTCTGTTCTTTCAGCGAGGCCGTGAAGGATTTTCCCGATTTGGTCAAGAAATATCTGGGTACGGTCGTTAGCAGTAAGGACAACTTCTTTGCAGCTCTCAACTCTGCCGTATTTAGCGACGGCTCCTTTGTGTATATCCCCAAAGGCGTCAGATGTCCGATGGAGCTTTCTACCTATTTCCGAATCAATGCAGCCAATACAGGACAGTTCGAACGAACGCTGATCGTTGCCGATGAGGACTCTTATGTGAGCTATCTTGAAGGCTGTACGGCTCCCCAGCGGGATGAAAATCAACTTCATGCTGCAATCGTGGAGATCATTGCCGAGACCAATGCGGAAGTCAAGTATTCTACGGTACAGAATTGGTATCCCGGTGACAAAGAGGGTAAAGGCGGTATCTACAACTTCGTGACAAAGCGAGGTGTCTGCAAAGGCGACAATTCAAAAATATCTTGGACACAGGTCGAGACAGGTTCTGCCATCACATGGAAATATCCCAGCTGCGTCCTGCGTGGCGACAATTCGATAGCGGAGTTTTACTCCGTTGCTGTTACCAATAATTTCCAGCAGGCAGATACGGGTACGAAGATGATCCATCTCGGCAAAAATACCCGCAGTCGTATCGTATCCAAGGGCATATCGGCCGGCTCCAGCCAGAACAGCTACCGTGGATTGGTCAAGATCTCCAAGAATGCGGTCAATGCTCGTAACCATTCGCAATGCGACAGTCTACTGCTTAGCGATCACTGCGGTGCTCATACATACCCTTATGCGGATGTCCAAAACGATACGGCTATCATCGAGCATGAAGCTACTACATCCAAGATCAGCGAAGAACAAATATTCTACTGCAACCAAAGAGGAATCGGTACGGAAGAGGCCGTAGGTCTGATCGTCAACGGTTATGCCAAAGAAGTGATGAATAAACTGCCTATGGAATTTGCCGTAGAGGCACAGAAACTACTTAGTATTTCTCTGGAAGGATCGGTGGGATAAAGATCTCTGCAATCATTTCAAAATAAAAAACACTCAAGTATGCTTAAGATAAAGAACCTCCACGCCACAGTACAGGGCAAAGAGATATTGAAAGGAATCGATCTGGAGATCAATGCCGGAGAGATTCATGCCATCATGGGGCCGAACGGATCGGGGAAAAGTACGCTCTCTTCCGTTTTGGTGGGACATCCCTCCTTTGAAGTCACGGAAGGAGAGGTGACATTCAATGGAATCGACCTGCTCGAACTCGAACCGGAAGAACGTGCACACCTCGGACTCTTTCTCAGTTTCCAATATCCGGTCGAGATCCCGGGCGTCAGCATGGTGAATTTCATGAGGGCGGCTGTCAATGAACATAGGAAAGCGATCGGAGCAGAACCCGTATCGGCAAGCGACTTCCTCAAGATGATGCGAGAGAAGCGTGCCATTGTGGAGCTGGACAACAAATTGGCCAGCCGTTCTGTGAATGAAGGCTTCTCCGGTGGAGAAAAAAAGAGGAACGAAATCTTCCAAATGGCTATGCTCGAACCCAAGCTGGCTATTTTGGACGAAACCGATAGCGGACTCGATATCGACGCTCTCCGCATCGTAGCAGGCGGGGTAAACCGACTCCGCTCTCCGGAGAATGCTGCTATTGTGATCACACACTATCAGCGATTGCTCGAGTATATCAAGCCGGACTTCGTACACGTCCTTTACAAGGGACGCATCGTCAAGTCGGGAGGAGCCGAGCTGGCTCTCACGCTCGAAGAAAAAGGCTACGACTGGATCAAGGAAGAGATAGGAGAATAATCGGATATGAAGGTAGAAGAACAATATCTGCAACTCTTCCGAGAGAATCGCGAAGCAATAGACAGCCACTCTCCCCGAGTGCTCAATGTGCAACGGGAGAAGGCGTCGATGGCTTTCGCCTCGAAGGGATTGCCTCGGTATGGCACCGAGAACTATCAGCGTACCGATTTGTCTGAACTATTCGGTTATGACTACGGAGTAAACCTGAATCGTGTCAACTTCCCAATCAGACAGAAAGAAGCTTTTCATTGTACGCTGCCGGATTTGGACACGGATCTTTGCTACATTGTCAATGATGCATACGACAACGAATGGAGTCGCGTATCCGAATTGCCGGAAGGAGCATTTGTCGGCAGTCTGAGCGATTTTGTCCTCAGCCATCCGGAGATAGCAGCTCGTTATTATGCTCAAGCCGCTGCACCCGATCACGATGGCATCATAGCCTTCAGTACGATGTTTGCTCAAGATGGATTCGTCATATATCTGCCGGATGGAGCTGTGCTGAAGAATCCGATCCAGCTCGTGCAACTGCTCAGAGCCGACATGGAGATCCTCGCCAATCGTCGCTTGCTCATTATCTTGGGCAAAGATGCCGAAGCCTCTCTGCTGATATGCGAACACACGCTGGATACGCATTCTTTCCTCGTAACGGAAGTTGTAGAGATATTCGCTGCGGAGAACAGTCGATTCGCCTTGTACGATCTTGAAGAAAGCAGCAAAAACACCAAGCGTATAGCTTCAGTCCATGTACGTCAAGCCGCGAATTCGAATGTGACGATCAACTGCATGACGATTCACAACGGTCTGACACGCAATAACTACTACTGCCATCTTGAAGGGGAAGGGGCTGATCTGACCTTGGGCGGAATGGCGATTGCCGAAGGGAAACAGCATGTCGATAACTACAGCCGGATAGAGCACCTCGTTCCCAACTGCCAAAGCAACGAACTCTTCAAATACGTTCTCAGCCGGCAGGCGCAGGGAGCTTTCTCCGGACGAATCTTTGTGGCGAAAGGGGCGCAAAAAACGGCAGCTTATCAGAACAACCGCAACCTCCTTCTGGATGATACGGCTCGCATGTACTCCAAGCCGCAGTTAGAGATCTATGCCGATGATGTGAAGTGTTCGCATGGTATGACTACGGGGCAGCTGGACGACGACGCTCTCTTCTATCTGCGTCAGCGCGGCATTCCTCTGGCTGAAGCCAAGACTATGCTTGGCGTGGCCTTTACCGATGATGTAGTCAAGCTGGTTCATATCGAACAACTTCGTGAACGTCTGCGCGACATTATCGAACATCGGTTCCGCGGAGGCTGCATGCGGTGCGGCTCCTGCAATATCTGCTACTAAAAATACTTTACTCTCGTCCTACAAAAGCTTTACAGCTATTAGGACAAGAATAAATTTTTCCCTGATCCATCAGCAGGCCCGACCTTGCTGATGGATTTGTTTTTCCGGAGGAGAGTCGAGCTACGCCCTACAGCTACTTGACCTACGCCGTAGAGCGTACCGAGCTACGCTCTACAGCGTAGCTCGAAGAGCTGTACGGGATAGCTCATCATCCTCTACGGAATACCGCTATGCTCCTTGTGGTATAGTTAGTCGTCAGTTCGACCCAGACCCAACTCCCCTATTTGCGCTTAGATCGAACTGACATCTCTGATCTTAATGCGGTAAAATCTGCCACTTCGATAAATTACGAACCGAAAAAGCTCGGATTGTGGTCTGTAAATCCAGAGAAAACGGCGCGAGAATTTTTTCGCTTTGGCGCGTAAAATTTTTACCTCCCGAACCAAAACGTAAAAAATCACACGCCACTCTTTCATGGCTGTAAAGCCAGCATTTTTGGAGCCTAAACCATCGCGGGGAGAGGGAGTAGCGATGTGTACTTTCTCGGACTTCCGAGTACAGATTCAGGCACTGTATTGAGCAGGTTGCCCCGGTGTCTCAGGTATTGGTTGTCTTAGGGCGAAAACGCCGATTGCGTGGCATTAAGTCACCGGCTCTTAGCAGTCGGCATAACCTATACCGACCGATCGAAACCTCTCTCCGAAGCACTGCTTACTGTATTAATGAATAACTCTCTAAAGCCGGCTTTCGGTAGGCTTTCTTTGCACCTGAGGTACTGATAATAATGGACTATACTCGTATTTAATGTCAGTTTAAGTGCAAATAGGGGAGTTGGGTCTGGATCGAACTGACGTTATAGTTAAGGCAATAAGGTTTGCGACATCCTCGTTTAGTTTAGGAACAGCAATATGTGCATTATGCTTACCTTTGCTCGTCAAGGAGCTGAAGCCGCATGGCTGTAAGCTTCGGATGCATTTCCAAAATACACATACGACAAGCAAATGAACTTTGTAGAAGAACTGCGTTGGCGGGGTATGATCCACGATATTATGCCCGGTACAGAGGAACACTTGAACAAGGGTATGACCTCGGCATACGTAGGCATTGACCCTACGGCTGATTCGTTGCACATCGGCCACCTCGTGGGTGTGATGATGCTGCGCCATTTCCAGCGTGCCGGCCATCGGCCCATCGCTCTTATAGGTGGTGCTACGGGAATGATAGGGGATCCTTCGATGAAGTCGGCCGAACGAGTTCTCTTGGACGAAGCCACTCTTCGGCATAATCAGGACTGCATCAAGCAGCAACTGGCCAAGTTCCTCGATTTCGATAGCGATGCACCCAATGCCGCGAAGCTCGTGAACAATTACGATTGGATGAAGGACTATTCTTTCCTCGGTTTCATTCGGGACATCGGCAAGCATATTACCGTCAATTATATGATGGCAAAGGATTCTGTGAAGAAACGCCTTAGTGCCGAGAGCAGCACCGGTCTGTCCTTTACCGAATTTTCCTACCAGCTTCTGCAAGGCTACGACTATCTCTATCTGTATCGGAATGAGGGCTGCCGCTTGCAGATGGGCGGTTCGGATCAGTGGGGCAACATTACCACCGGAACGGAGCTTATCAGGCGCAAAGACGGAGGAGAGGCCTTTGCCCTTACTTGTCCACTTATTACCAAAGCCGACGGTGGCAAGTTTGGAAAAACGGAGAGTGGCAACATCTGGCTGGATCCTGCCAGAACTTCTCCTTATGCCTTCTACCAGTTCTGGCTCAATGTGAGCGATGCCGATGCCGAAAAGTATATCAAGATCTTCACTGGACTGAATCAGGACGAGATAGCAGAACTGGCAACTCGTCAGGCCGAGGCTCCGCATCTACGCCCCTTGCAGAAGAGATTGGCAGAAGAGATCACCGTCATGGTACACAGTCGTGAAGCCTACGATGCTGCTGTCGAAGCCAGTGAGATCCTCTTTGGCAAGAGTACGACAGAGCAATTGCGCAAGCTTGACGAGGCCACTCTCCTCGATGTCTTTGCCGGTGTGCCGCAGTATCATGTGGAGCGCAGCAGGATAGCCACAGGAATTTCATTGGTCGATTTGCTGGCCGATGCTACCGATATATTTCCCTCCAAAGGTGAATTGCGCAAGACGGTGAAAGCCGGCGGAGTGAGCCTGAACAAAGAGAAAATAGCCGATGCGGAACAAACGGTAGGAGAGGACGACCTCTTGTCCGACCGCTATCTGCTGGCACAAAAAGGCAAGAAAAGCTATTACCTGATCATCGTGGAGTGAACACACGGATAGCGCATTCATGAAACTATCCATCGTTATTGTCAATTATCGTGTTCCGTATTTCTTGGAACAGTGCCTTCTCTCCGTGCGAAAGTCTGCCCAAGGGATTGATACGGAAGTATGGGTCGTAGACAATAATTCGGGAGATGGTTCGGTAGAGTATCTTCAATGCCGTTTCCCCGAAGTTCATTTTGTAGCTAACGAGGAGAATGTAGGTTTCTCTCGCGCCAACAATCAGGCTATCCGTCTCAGTAAGGGGCAATACGTACTCTTGCTCAATCCCGATACCCTTATCGGAGAGAGTACGCTGCGTACAGTGGTGGATTTTATGGATTCGAAGCCTAATGCAGGCGGACTGGGCGTAAAAATGCTCAATGGTCATGGCCGCTTTTTGCCGGAGAGTAAGCGAGGGTTTCCTTCTCCATGGGTGTCTTTCTGTAAGTTGTCCGGGCTTAACCGGCTCTTTCCTCATTCGTCTCGTTTCAATCGCTATCACCTCAGTTATCTCAGCCGAGATGAGGTACACAAAGTAGAGGTACTGTCCGGTGCTTTTATGCTGATGCGTCGGGAGGCATTGGATAAGGTCGGGTTGCTCGACGAGCGTTTTTTTATGTATGGTGAGGATATCGACCTCTCTTATCGCTTGATATTGGGCGGATACGACAACTACTATTATCCGACTCCTATTCTTCATTACAAAGGAGAAAGTTCGTCGGTCTCCGATGTTAAATATCTTCGTTCGTTCTATGGGGCGATGGGTTTGTTTTTCGATAAATACTATAGAAACAGGATGAATCCACTGCTTCATGGACTGATCAATGTCGTCATCAAAGCACGTACAGCTCTTGCCTTGATGCTTCGCAGTCTGAGGAAGGTTCCGGCGGCAGAGAAACCTGCCAAAATATTCTATTGGCATCCTTCTGAGGGAGAGGCTGCTATATCTGCCTATCACGACCGCAGCCATATCCTGATCAATACCGATGAGGTGACTTGTGATCGCCTGCTTCTGACTATGGAGAAACTGGCTGATAGGAAGCATACTTTCCATCTGACGAATGACACCACGAAAAGGGTGATCTCACCTTGATACATCTTCCCTTAGAAAGGAAATCTCCCAACTGTTTTTTTGAAAGAAAGAGGCCGTGTGTGATCGTATTCGGATCGCCATGGCCGTTTTTGTTTCTCTTCCTTACGGCATAGAGTATACTTTTCGTTTCACGATAATTTCAACTTCCTATTGAATTGCGAGGCAATCTGTATCAAGTCAAAAAGAGACCTTTGCAAAATCAAGAAGTATCTTTTCGGTATCGTTTTCACCCGTAGAGCGTGTCGCACAAGTCATAGAGGAGCTGAGGTATTCATATCTATAACGACACAGAAAAACAGTCAATTGACAATGAAATCTCCCGGAAAATGCCGTGCGACAGTCTCATCTATCGGTTTAACAGCTCGCACGGAATCTCCCACTCCCCGAACCTGCCATCCGACACAGAGCTGATGGCATCTTCCATCAATAGACCATAGTATCCTCTCATGTGAGACCATAGTATCCTCTCATATGAGACCATAG
>OHBE01000180.1_pt1 | contig 73206 bp, 61 predicted proteins | sample 1577231 | NCBI WGS metagenome assembly OHBE01 (sample SAMEA3541506, study PRJEB24748) | human gut metagenome | biome: human gut; feature: human-associated habitat; material: faeces | place: China | collected 2012 | reverse complement strand
TTGCGGTATTTTTCCAGAATATCAAATTCTGTAAAACCCAAAGTAGGGTGAATTTCTGAAATATTCACTATCTTTGCCATATCTTATTAGTTTGGATATTTCCCCCGTTTTGGCCGTCAAATCTTATTTTCGGGGGAATACCTAAAGATACAAAAAAGCCAACTAATTCGCAATACTTTGTGTATGAATTAGTTGGCTGATTTTGTAATATTTAATGAATGTCCCTAAACCGGCGAAAAATAAAATAAAAGGAGCGGACTATAGGTCCGCCCTCCCAATGGATTATTTAATGTGTATCTATAGAATCTTTCAGCAACCTTCCTTTGTATTGTCCTTTTTTCCCGGTCATCTTTCCATATTCCACTGCATGTACCGGACAAACATGGTAACAAGCCAGACATTGAGTACAGTTACCTCCCCAAACGGGACGATCCGTCACTGTTATATTGCCCACAGGACAAACCTTCTCACACTTCTTACAACCAATGCAAGCTTCCGTTGCATGAAAAGGCTTGGGAGACATCAGAAAAGCATTGAAAAGAGGGCGCAGCAAATAGGATTTAGTAAATGGAAGCGCACCTTCATGACAATTATATTGTTTCATTTGAGCCCTTGATGTAATTTCTTCGTTGATAAAACGCACACGGGCAACAGCATTCTGTACTTTCTGGGTTTCTATATCTTTATCATCTACATCAAAACCGGGCAAAGAAACATACGTATTCGGCATAGTAACCGAATAGCCGGCAACACATTGCCAACCTTTCCGGGTAACGGCAGAAGAAAAAATTTGTGCAGTCCGGCCTGTATCATCTCCGCAAGTACAGACAAAGAAAAGGTATCCCGGCTTATCCAACTTTAGCTGATGAATAAAACGAAGTACTATCTTGGGAGGGCCCCATGCATATACAGGAAAAACAAAACCTACTTTTTCCCCTTCTTTCAGCTTATACGCTTTGTTCCTGTCTATTTCCATAGCTATGGACAACAATTCCTCATTCTGTCCTTCCGCCAGCTGCCTTGCCACCCAAGCCGAATTACCTGTACCTGAAAAATAAAATATCATATCCGTACTATTTTTATAAAAAGAAGCGATGCTAATCTTTTGAATTAGCATCGCCTTATAATGAAGCCGCACCAGTGATGCGATGAAACTCCGAATGACAGGTTTTGAGTGCTCTCCTCCTTTGTAATCCACCGGCATAAATGCTACCCGAAGGCGTGGCCCGCCATTGGAAGATGAAGCTATGTCTCGGTTTTCAGATTAGTTTGATGAGTTTCCCAATCCAACTAATGCGGCTCGCTTTTCATCTCTTTCCGTATGACAAATATACGTCCTTTTTATGATATAAACAAGAGTATAGCAGAATTTGTTTGTTAAAAATAATAAGCAAGAAAATAACTCTCTGTAATTCTGCTTATTGTTGTTTCCATTTATTAAGGAAACATCACAAGGCATCCGCAATAAAAAAGAGCAACCTCGTAGAGATTGCTCTTTCATAAATCTTTATATCGCCGTTTACAGAAGAATTAAGCAGCTTTTGCTTTAGCAACAATTGCTTTGAATGCTTCCGGATGGTTCATAGCTAAATCAGCTAACACCTTACGGTTGATTTCGATACCTGCTTTGTGCAATGCACCCATCAATTTAGAATAAGACATTCCTTCTAGACGAGCGGCAGCGTTGATACGCTGAATCCACAAAGCGCGGAAATTACGTTTCTTGTTCTTACGGTCACGGTATGCGTAGGTCAAACCTTTTTCCCAAGTGTTTTTTGCTACTGTCCATACATTCTTTCTTGCACCAAAGTAACCTTTGGTAAGACCTAAAATTTTCTTTCTTCTTGCTCTAGAAGCAACATGATTTACTGATCTTGGCATAGTTTTAATTCTTTTTGAATGTTAGCGCCACTGTTTCACACGGTGAACTTAAAGCTAAAGACATTCGGTTAATACTTTAAATAATACGTTTACGCTTTCGTTGTTTTTAGATTACTTCATGCAAAGCAATTCCTTAACCTGATCCAAGTTAGCATTAGCTACTAGACCTGAGTGTACAAGGTTTCTTTTCTGCTTTTTAGTCTTCTTAGTCAAAATATGACTGTGAAAAGCGTGCTTTCTTTTGATTTTACCTGTTCCGGTAAGGGCAAACCTTTTTTTAGCACCGGAGTTAGTCTTCATCTTTGGCATCTTAGTTATTTTTAAATTATTAAATATATAATGGCAACGCACTATACCTGCGCGTTACGCACTCTTCTTTATTCTTGTTCTTTATCCGCCTCCGGCTTGGCAGCCTTCGGAGCCGGCTGTGCGGGCTTCGGAGCTTGCTTCTTCGGCGTTTCTTTCTTTTTCGGAGAGAGCTGGATAGTCATGCGCTTTCCTTCGAGCACCGGCATCTGGTCTACTTTCGCATAATCTTCAAGGTCGTTGGCAAAACGCAGCAGCAGCACCTCACCCTGTTCCTTGAACAGAATCGAACGTCCTTTGAAAAACACATAAGCCTTCACCTTGTCTCCGTCTTCCAGAAATCCCTTGGCGTGTTTCAGCTTAAAGTTGTAATCGTGATCATCGGTCTGAGGGCCGAAGCGTATTTCCTTCACGTTCACCTTTACCTGTTTCGCTTTCTGTTCCTTCTGGCGTTTCTTCAACTGATAAAGGAATTTGGAATAATCAATAATACGACAAACAGGGGGTTGGGCATTGGGTGAAATTTCTACAAGATCCAATTCTTTTTCCTCGGCCATCTTCAGTGCCTGAGAAATAGGATATACCTTAGGTTCGATATCATCGCCCACAATGCGGACTTCCTTGGCACGAATCTGTTCGTTGATTCTGTACTGCCCTTTTAAAGTGTCATTCTTCATTAAAAACTTTTACTTCCTGATTTGTACTTTAATTGTTATTCTACTAAATATATTTATACGAAACGGCTGCAAAGTTACCATTTATTTATCATATTCTGAACTTCTTCGTTGATATTTTTAGCAAAATCTTCGAATTTCATGGTTCCTTTATCACCTTCACCCTGCTTACGCACAGAAACTTCGCCGTTTTCGGCTTCTTTTTCACCGACAATAAGCATGTAAGGGATGCGTTTCATTTCGTTGTCGCGAATCTTGCGGCCGATTTTCTCGTTGCGGTCGTCGACGGTAGCGCGTATTTCGTGCGTCTTCAGATACATCTTCACCTGTTCGGCATAATCGTTGAATTTTTCGCTGATAGGCAGGATAACCACCTGGTCGGGGGTGAGCCACAACGGGAACTTGCCTGCCGTATGCTCGATGAGCACGGCGACAAAACGTTCCATCGATCCGAACGGCGCGCGATGAATCATTACGGGACGATGTTTTTGATTGTCGGTTCCCATATACTCCAGCTCGAAACGCTCGGGTAAGTTATAGTCAACCTGTATAGTACCCAACTGCCAACGGCGTCCGATGGCATCCTTCACCATAAAGTCGAGCTTCGGTCCGTAAAAAGCGGCTTCGCCATACTCTATTTTGGCAGACAATCCTTTCTCTTGGCAAGCTTCGATGATGGCCTGTTCCGCCCTGTCCCAGTTTTCATCGCTTCCGATGTACTTCTCACGGTTCACCTTGTCGCGCAAAGAAATCTGGGCTTCGAAATTGGCGAAATTCATCGAGCGGAACACGATGGAGATAATATCCATCACCCGCAGGAATTCATCTTTCACCTGATCGGGGCGGCAGAATATGTGCGCGTCGTCTTGCGTGAAACTGCGCACACGGGTCAGCCCGTGCAGTTCTCCGCTCTGCTCGTACCGGCACACGGTGCCGAACTCCGCGATACGCAACGGAAGATCCCTGTAAGAACGCGGAAAGTTCTTGTAAATCTCGCAATGGTGCGGGCAGTTCATCGGTTTCAGGAAGTACTCTTCACCCTCCTCCGGCGTATGTATAGGCTGGAACGCATCTTTTCCGTACTTCGCATAGTGTCCGGAAGTGACGTAAAGCAGCTTGTTCCCGATGGGCGGAGTGATGACTTCCTGATAATCGTAGCGGGTTTGGATGCGGCGCAGGAACTCCTGCAGGCGCAAACGCAACGCCGTACCTTTGGGCAACCACATCGGAAGCCCCTTCCCTACCGTTTCGGAGAACATGAACAACTGCATCTCCTTGCCGATCTTGCGGTGGTCGCGCTTCTTCGCTTCTTCAAGCAGCGCCAGATATTCGTCGAGCATCTTCTTTTTCGGGAACGTGATGCCGTATATGCGGGTCATCATTTTACGGTCTTCCTGTCCGCGCCAGTATGCACCCGCCACGGTCATCAGCTTGATGGCCTTGATGGGCGCGGTCGTCATCAGGTGAGGACCGCGGCAAAGGTCGGTGAAAGCTCCTTGAGTGTAGGTCGTGATGTGTCCGTCTTCAAGTTCGGAAATAAGTTCGCACTTGTATGTTTCACCACGCTCGCCGAACATCTTCAGGGCGTCCGCCTTCGAAATGCTCTGCCGCACAACGGCTTCTTTCTTGGCAACCAGCTCCATCATTTTGGCTTCAACCGCAGCGAGATCTCCCTCTTTAATCACCGCTTCGCCCGGGTCTACATCGTAATAGAACCCGTTCTCGATAGCCGGTCCGATGCCGAACTGGATTCCCGGATACAATTCTTGCAGGGCTTCCGCCAGCAAGTGCGCGCTCGTATGCCAGAACGCATGTTTTCCTTCTTCATCCTCCCATTTGTAAAGCACGAAATCGGCGTCTTCGGTAATGGGACGCCCCAAATCGTACGTTTCGCCATTCACTCCACAAGCCAAAACTTCTTGCGCCAGACGAGAGCTGATGCTCTCCGCAATCTGCAGGCCGTTTACTCCTTTATTGTACTCCCGAACGGAGCCATCGGGAAATTTTATCTTTATCATAATATGATGATGTTATATTTTCATAATTCGGTCGCAAAAATAGCGAAATCTTTTGAGTTACCTGTTTATTTTATCAAATAAATGTCATTCAGATCGATCTGTAAAACGCTTGATGACGTTATAAGCGGAAACGACGCCCAACTCGCCGGCTTTACTCAGATCCGAGATTCCCAATTTATTATTGCCTAAAAAGATATGCGTCAATCCGCGATTGAAATAAGCGTCCGCAAAATCGGGACTCAGTTCGATGGCTTTATCATAGTCGGCAATGGCTGCCCGGTAGTCTTTCAGCATGGCGGATAGGTTCGCCCGGTTGTAATAAGCGTACACGAAATCGGGAGCCAAAGCGATTACCTTATCCAAGTCTTTCTTCACCGCGTCGTACTCCATCGCAGTAAATTCCTTCGACCGGCTGTCGGCTTCCATATCCGACTCCGCCGTCTGCTCGGCCCTCTGATATTCCAACTGTTTGCAACGTATCAACGCTCGCATGAAATAGGCGGGGAAGAAGCCGTCGTCCAACAGGACGGCCTGAGTAAGATCGGAAATCGCGCTCGAGAAGTCCTGCACCAGATAGAAATCCATCGCGCGTGCGAAACGTTTCACCGCGTTGCTTTCGTCTTCCACCATAGCCGAAGTATGGGTATCGATCAGCGCAAAATGATCATTCACCTGCTCCTCCGTAAGCGGAGCTTCCATGTTCGTCAGACGAAGCCGTTGGGGCAATATCCCCGAACGGTTCAGGTCTTCAATAAACTTGTGGAAATTCACCGTACGCTTCACCTCGCTTGTCTTTTCATAATAAGTAAGAGCAAACATCGGCTCAAGAGTAATGTTTACGTTCCTATTCTGCACACGTCCGCGATAGTCGCTCTTATAGCGTCGTTCCGTTTCGGAGTCGTCGGCAATGACAATCTTCCGGTAGTTGTTCATGTTTTTATCCGACTTCTTGCGGGTGCTTCCTTCGCTTTCGTCGTTCTGCTCCCCGTCTTTGTTGCGGTCAACATCTTTTGTATTCCCTCCGGTTTGCCTGTCCAACTGAGTTTTCAGTAGCTTGAACTCATCCTGTTCGGCTCCTTTCCTGTCGCCGATTTTCTTACGCGCTTCCGCCCGGTGGTAATATCCGGCAAGGAAGTTCGGATACTGTTCGATGACAGTCGTATAATCCTTGATGGCGCCCCGGAAATCGCCTGTCTGGGCACGAAGCAGTCCGCGGTTGAAGACAGCCGGCATATTGTCCGGTTCCATTTGGATGACAAAGTCGAAATCCTCGATGGCGCGGTTGTCGTCTCCCACCCTTGCGCGCAACAGCCCGCGGTTGTAATGGCCGATAAAATGATTCGGGTCCATATCCAAAGCCAGGTCATAGTCGCTCATCGCCCCTCTGAGATTGTTCTGGTGAAATCTGGCGAGAGCCCGGTTGATATAGTTGCCCGCACTCTTCACGCTCAGCCTGATAGCCTCGTCGAAGTCCGCCTCCGCCTCGGCATATTTCGCCTGCTGCAATTTCACGATCGCCCTCGCCGTCCAAGCATCAGGGTCGTATTTATCCAGCTCGAGCGCCAGATTGAAATCTTTCAAAGCCGCCAACGTATCTTTCTGCTGCAAAGAAACCTCGCCCCTCATGAGATAAGCCCGGGTATAGCGCGGAGATATCTTCAGCAGGCTCTCCAGATCTGTACGGGCGGCGTCGTAATCTTTCTTCTGAATGTGGGATAATGTCAGGTTGTGCCACAGGGTAATATTTTCGGGGGCGTATCGCAGCGCTTCCCGATAGTCGCCGATAGCTCCGTCGAAGTTGTTCTGCCGTATCCTCGCCAGTCCGCGCACCTGATACGCGCCTACGACGAAAGGATTCCGACGGATGGCTTCGTCGCAGTCGGCTTCGGCTCCCCGGTAGTCTTCGAGGTTCAATTTCGCCAATGCCCTGAAGAAGTAAGGTTCATACAAATAAGGCTTCGCGTTGATTACCTGATTGAAATACTGAATAGACAATACGTAGTCTTCAAAATAAAGAGCGTTTCGGGCAATAGTCATCACCCGGTCTGTGTTTATCTGGGCACAAACCAGTGCGGGAAACAAAAATAAGGCTATCAGTATTCTTTTCATCATCGGCTTTGCAGGCTTGGTTACTGAAGCAAAAATAATGCTTTTCAGCCACTCGGCTGAAATATAAACGTTTTTTATCTTTATTTCACCTGTTTCATCTTATAGGAGCTGCGAGCCTTGCCTTTCAGCATCGCGTTCAGCTTCCCCCTGATCATTTGCTTGCGCAACGGCGATATGTGGTCGATAAACATTTTTCCATCCAGATGGTCGAACTCGTGCTGCATCACACGGGCGAGATAGCCTTCTATCTCTTCTTCGTGCTCCACAAAATCCTCGTCCATATATTTCACGCGGATTTTGTCTCCTCTCTTCACCGTCTCGTGAATACCCGGCAGGCTCAGGCAGCCTTCTTCCATGCTTACCTCCTCGCCGCTCACTCCGAGAATATGAGGGTTGATGTAGACCTTGCTGAAATCTTTAAACTCCGGATATTCGTCCGACAGCGGATCTAACGTAATAACCGCCACACGGATGGGCAATCCGATCTGGGGAGCGGCAAGTCCGACACCGTCGGCATTCTCCATCGTTTCGAACATGTTTGCAATCAATTCTTTCAAATTCGGATAATCCGGTGCGATATCTTCCGCCACTTTTCTCAAGACGGGTTGTCCATATACGTAAATAGGTAAAATCATACTGTTTTTGAGTTATTAAATCGTTATTTTTTTGCTATGTGAGCCTTTTTCGCCTTTCTTCCGTCAGAAGCGTCTGCTTTCGAGATAGGTCTGAAGAATGATAGTAGCGCTTATCTCGTCCACCAACGCTTTGTTCTGCCGGTCTTTTTTCTTCAGTCCGGCCTCCAGCATCGTGCGGTGTGCGAGAACAGACGTAAAACGTTCGTCAGCAAACTCCACAGGTATCTGCGGGAAACGCTTCTTGAATGAACGCACGAACGGCTCGATATGTTTCATGTTCTCGGAAACTTCATGGTTCATTTGCCTGGGCAATCCTACCACAAGCCGTTCGACAGGCTCTTTGGCTATATATTCGCCGAGAAAGTTGAGCAGCTGATGCGTAGGAACGGTGGTCAACCCGTTGGCTATCAACTGCATTACATCGCTTACGGCAATGCCTGTACGCTTTCTTCCATAATCTATTGCTACAATTCTGCTCATTGCGCGCAAAAATACAAAAAAAGAAGCTTACGACGAAAGGAAACGATGTTTTTAAATCAGTAGACCAGCTTCACGTTGTCTATCCACAACGAATTTCCGGGCGAACCGATATAGGCTCCTCCGTGGCTCGAAGCAAACTGAATGTAGAGATGAGTGGGCAAGTCGTCTTTATCTCCCCATGCTACCTCGTGTATGGGCACGCTCTCTCCCTTGCTGTTTACCGTATAATTTTCGGATACTTGCAGGCGCATCATGTGCGGCTTGTAGTGGGGAGAATCCGTTATATCGCCGTACAGTATGCGGAAGGAGGCGTTGTTCACCCAGTCGGTCGAATGATAAAAATAGGTAACCATGGTGCCTACCCTCTTGGCGTATATATTCCCTTGGGCATCTTCCCAACGCTTTTGCAGGAACAAGACGGCAACCGGGTAGTCTTTTCCCGCCACATCGGTGATTTTGCTGAATCCGGTGGCGCGTATACGGTTTTCGCGGTCGGACATTTTCACCTTATAGTCGAATTGAAGCGCCACGGGTTTCCCGGTAAACGGAATGCCTGTCTGCAATATCTTCTGGGGATTCTTCGTGCTTTTAATCGGCTCGTGCACCGAACCGGTGAACACAGACCCTGCGGCGAGTACGGTGATGTTGACAATTCCGAGCACCTTCACGCTTTCCATCCGTGTATCGAGCCGGGCGCAATACCCGTCGCCCCGCTTTTCGGGGAAAACGGACGTGTTCGTTTTGGTGATTCCCGCCACTTTCGCCATCACGTTCGAGGTAGCCCACGGCGAGCCTCCCATATTCTGATAAGCACCGTCGCCTTTAATCACGGCGGCGGGACCTATCTCATACACATTCTTCACATTTCCCCCGATCACCCCCGACTCTTTTATCTGCCGGTCTATCCATTGGTTCATGTCGCCAAACGGTATCGTTTCCGCCTTTTGCTGCGCATTCGCCATAAAGCAGCAGGCAAACGACACGCACCACACCAATGAGAAAAAACAAATTGTTTTCCGTTTCATATATTCCTTTGCTCCTTTTACCTTTATTCTCAACTTCTTCTTGCAATTACTCTCACGCTTCCGAAAACGGCGGGCCGACATACGGTATCGGCGATGCAACCTTTCGCTTCGCGCTCGCTTGGGATCATCCCAAAGGCTCCGAGCCGAAACACAAAAGCTTTCTCGTCAACCGATGCCACTTTACCGGGCTTTCGACCGTCTCTTCCGAGCCGAAACGAAAAAGCTTCCTCATCACCCGATGCCGCTTTACCGGGCTTTCGACCGTCTCTTCCGAGCGGAAACGAAAAAGCTTTCTCCTTCCCTACGGAAACGGTTTACAGCCGGGCACCATTTGTTTTCGCCGGGTGATCCGAACGATTGTGGCACTGCAAAAACGCTTATCGAACCCGATGTTAAACGAACCGTATATCTTGCCGTTTCCGTCTACACGCTTATGCAGACAGCCTGAAGGCTGAATAACGGAAAGCGAAGACAAGATGCGGGCTTACCTTACCTGCCGCAAGAAGAGCGTTTGTTTCATTTTGTTTCCCAACGGGGAAACTTTTGTTTCATGCTGGGGAAACTTTTGTTTCCCAACGGGGAAACTTTTGTTTCACACCGGGGAAACTTTTGTTTCACAACGGGGAAACTTTTGTTTCACAACGGGGAAACTTTTGCACTAAAGGGAAGCTTCTATTTCTCAACAACGAAGCTTCTATTTCCCAACGACGAAGCTTCTATTTCTCAACGACGAAGCTTCTATTTCTCAACAACGAAGCTTCTATTTCACACCGAAGAAGCTTCTATTTCCCAACGGCGAAGTTTTTCTTTCCCAAGCCGCGAACAAAAATCTCTCCCTCGTGTACCGGTCTCGAAACCGATGAACCGGCGCAAAGCAATCCCGCAGGCATTTGCAAGTCAAAGAACGGGCAAATATAAAACTTTCTTTTTCTATAAAGTTTTATTCGCTCGTTTTATAACTTCTTTTAGTAGAAGGCAAAGGGTTTAATGAAGGCAAGGCTTACCCATAGCGCAACAAAAAAGCAGTAACTTCACAGCTACTGCCTTTTAATTCGGAAAGAATCAACACGCTTTCCGATATATTACCAAAAAGAAATCAATAGAGGCGGTACAACAACCAGGCTCCTTGAAAATCCGAACGGTTCGGATATTTAGCCTTGAAGGCATCACGGGCGGCCGCCGCAGAATCTCTGTCTGCAAACGAGCTTACAATCACACGGTACATCGCTTTTTCGGCATTAAATGCAATCGTAGATTGGTAACCCTGTCCGTCCAACCATTCTTTCAAGCCGTCGGCATTCGCTTTCACACCGAAACTTCCTGCCACTACACTATAATCTTTCAAGCCATCTTCTCCGGAAACCACAGTAACTTTTTCCTGACGAACACCCGTAACATCGACAGCTTTAGGTGCCACAGGAGCGGCAACCACCGGTGTCACTTCAACGGGAGCATCCACTTGCGGCTCGGCCAATTCTTGTTGTTTTGCTTTCTCATAAGCTTTCTTATAGGCACTTTCACTGGACTTACAAGACGTAAATGCCAGCACCAAGCATATACCCATCCCAAATACAAACAATTTCTTCATAATTAATACGTTTTTAATTAATACTTCAATATCTTTGTCTATTCATTTTCTATTTCAGGGAACAAAATAATAGAATTTTTATCATCCTACAAAGAAAACGAACGAAAAAACGCTCATTCTTTCCTTTTCCTGTAAGAAATAGTACCCGTAGCCTGATTGGTCGGCATCAAAAGTACCTCGGCTATCTGTACATGCGCGGGAGCCGAAGCCGCGAAATATACGGTTTCGGCAACATCGTCGCCGCTCAACGGACGGATGCCTGCATAGAAATCGTCGGCCGCGCGCTTGTCGCCCCGGTAGCGGACAACCGAAAAGTTCGTTTCCACCATGCCCGGCTTGATGTTTGTCACTCTCAGCGGCGTATCTACCAAATCGATCCGCAAACCGTCCGAAAGAGCCTTCACCGCCGCCTTGGTGGCGCAATAAACGCTTCCGCCCGGATAAGCGGCATCTCCGGCAATCGACCCGATATTAATGATGTGTCCCTTTCCGCGCTTTACCATGCCGGGAACAATCAGGCGGGTGATACACAACAAAGCCTTTATATTGGTATCGATCACGACATCCCATTCGTCCAAATCGCCTTCGAACTCTTTGTCCAACCCGATGACCAGCCCCGCATTGTTCACCAATACATCGATCGGCTTCCATTCGTCCGGCAAACTCTCCAGCTGCTTTACCGCCAAAGTGCGATCGCGCACATCGAAAGGCAATACGAATACACGTATGCCATAAGCCTGTTCCAATTCAACTTTCAGATCTTCGAGCTTAGAAACGGTACGGGCATTCAAAATCAAGTTCCATCCCTGCGAGGCGAATTTACGCGCGCACCCTTCACCGATACCACTGCTGGCGCCGGTGATAAAAACAATTTTGTTTTTCATCTTGTCTGTTTTACGATATTGATACAAAAATACATCCCGACAGATATTCATTAGCATCGAAGTGTAGTTAAATAAGATTAAACCCGAAAAGAAAAAAAATTATAAAACAAAAGGTTTTCCGAACTTTGGCAGAACAACCGACCTGTAAATATGTTATAAAGGTATACATAACCATTTAAAAACGTATATATCATGAAAGGATTAAATGTATTGGCAGCTTTCTTAGGCGGCGCAGCCGTAGGCGCGGCGCTGGGTCTTTTATTCGCTCCGGAAAAAGGAGAAGACACCCGCAGTAAAATCGTAGAGATTCTGCGTAAAAAAGGAATCAAACTCAACCGCAACGATATGGAAGATCTTGTAGACGAGATTGCGGCTGAAATCAAAGACAAGGTAGGAGAATAATTAAAAACCAATAAAACAGAGCGATCATGTTTGCAAGCGACAAAAGTATTGAAAACTTTCAGCAGTTGTTTTCTGAAGTAAAAAAATATATTAAACTTCAAAAAGAATACACCAAACTGGAGATAGTCGAAAAGTTAAGTATCCTTATCTCAACTCTAATCACCATTTTAATACTCATCATCTTAGGCATGATAGCTCTGTTTTATCTTCTCTTCGCCCTGGCTTACGTGTTGGAGCCGTTAGTAGGAGGATTAACAACCAGCTTTGCCATCATAGCGGGGGTCAACATTCTGCTCATCGCAATCGTAGCGGCCCTTCGCAAACGGCTGATCATTGCTCCAATGGTAAACTTTCTGGCAAATTTATTTATAACCGATTCTAACGACTAAACCATGAACACGCAAACGCCTCGTAAATTTACTATCGAAGAAATTGTTCAACGCAGAAAAAACATTGAAGTTGAACTTCGCGCTCAAAAAAAAGAAATGGCAAACACCGCGCGTGCTTTATTTGCCCCACTTGCTCCCGTTACAACGAAAGCTGGTGCAATGGTGCGTGCGTTTAATACCGGTGCCGCCATATTCGAGGGTTTCATGATAGGAGTCAAAATTATGCGCAAATTGCGCCGCTTTCTGAGAAAATAAGAAAAACGAAGAGATAAAAACCTCTCTCTTCTTACACGTATGTTTCCAACAGCTTAACCCCTTCGGCGTCCGGTATAATCGTTATATCTTGCGTAGTGGCAGGCAATAAGACAGTCTCGCCGGCATCCAAAGTAAATTCGTTGCCTTCATTGTCTTTCATCCGGCAAGATCCTTCTACGCAGATGAATATCACAAATGAATCGAGCTCCGAGTAATCGCAACTGATCTCTTCGGTCATATCGTAAAGAGAAGTAGTGAAATACGGACATGCCACCAACTCTACCGGTTCATCTTGCAACATTTCGTATTTAGTGCGATAATCATCCAGCACTTCATAATTAATGGCTTCACGGGCCAAATCGGTATGCAACTCGCGCGTTTTCCCTTCGGCATCCTTACGATTGAAATCGTAAATACGGTAAGTAATATCCGAAGTTTGCTGTATTTCTGCGATGAACGCGCCTGCCCCGATGCTGTGCACCCGCCCCGCAGGAAGGAAAAACACATCGCCGGGATGGATCTCATATTCTTGCAAAACATCGGTAATTGTGTTGTTCAACACACGTTCTTTATATTCTTTCGGAGTAATCTCTTCTGAAAAACCGGAACGCAATTTAGCTCCCTTATCGGCATCCACTACGTACCACATTTCAGTTTTACCCATTGAATTATGACGTCTTTTCGCCAATTCATCGGAAGGATGAACTTGAATAGACAAATCTTGTTTGGCATCGATAAATTTAATGAGCAACGGAAATTTATTCCCGAAACGGGCGTAATTCGCTTCCCCGACCAATTCATCGCGATATCTCCTGACCATATCGGTCAGCGTAAGACCTTTATCCGGCCCGTTGGCTACTACAGATTCATTATCTTCTACACCGGAAATTTCCCAACTTTCTCCGACTCCTTTCAAGTCAGCATTCAAACGCTTGAACGGAATAATCTTATCGCCTCCCCAAAGAGTCTGCTTCAGGATAGATTCGAATTTTAATGGATACATTTTGTTTTTCTTGTTATAAACTTTAGATTAAATTCTTCAGGAGTTGTAAAACTCCGGGACAAACATACAAAAAAAATAGTTCAATCGCATGAAACAAAACTAAAAAAACCATGCAAAAAGACCAAAAAAGCCCACATAAAGCCCACTCTGATATCGTTGTAAAAGAATTTTGCTTTTTAAAACGATGGAAATATCACAGAACACTTTTTTAAGAAGAAAAAACACAAAAAGAATACAAGCGATTCGCCCGAACGCTAAACTTTCCTAAAGCATACCCTACATTTAATTGGAATAATTTGTGAGAAACAAAGAATTTATCTTTATTTGCAAGAAAATTTAGTAAAACCAAACATGAATAACACATTCCCCACAGACGGAAATATTTCAGGGCTCAGCCGGAAAGATTTTCAAAAGGATATAAAGAACAAGGGAACCGACTTATTTATCCTTAAAAACAAATTGGGAATGGAAGTGGCCGTAACAAATTACGGATGCGCCATTCTATCTATTATGGTACCCGATAAAAACGGGAAATATGCCAACGTTGTTCTTGGGCATGACAGCATCGACCACGTGGTTCAAAGTCCGGAACCTTTCCTCAACACCACCATCGGACGTTATGGCAACCGCATTGCCAAAGGAAAATTCACACTGTTCGGAGAAGAACATGAGCTGACCGTAAACAACGGTCCCAACTCCCTGCATGGAGGTCCTACAGGATTCCACGCTCGTGTATGGGACGCTACCCAAATTGATGAAAGCACCATACTGTTCAACTACACTTCCGCCGATGGAGAAGAGGGATTTCCCGGAAAATTGGAAGTAGAGATGAGTTATCGTGTGGAAGAGGATATCAACGCGTTAACCATAGAATATCGCGCTACCACCGATAAAGCAACCGTAGTAAACCTCACCAATCACGGTTTCTTCAACCTTTCGGGAATAGCCAAGCCGACTCCTAGCGTAGAAAACCATATCGTCACAATCAATGCCGACTTCTATACTCCCATCGACGAAGTATCTATACCTACGGGAGAGATAGCGAAAGTGGAAGGAACCCCGATGGATTTCCGCACACCGCACGCAATAGGCGAACGCATCAACGAAAAGTTCCAACAATTAGTATTCGGGAGCGGATATGACCATTGCTATGTTTTAAACAAAACAGAAACCGGTTCGCTCGATCTTGCCGCCACATGCAAAGATCCCGAAAGCGGACGCGTAATGGAAGTATATACCACAGAGGCGGGAATGCAGATATATACCGGCAACTGGCTGAATGGATTCGAAGGAGCACACGGAGCTACATTCCCTGCGCGAAGCGCTGTTTGCTTCGAAGCGCAATGTTTCCCCGACACGCCCAACAAACCGCATTTCCCATCCGCCACCTTGCTTCCGGATGACGAATATCAGCAAATAACGGTTTACAAATTCGGAGTAGAAGAATGATGATCAATCCATAGCATATATACAACAAACAAATATTTAAATATCAATAAAGTAAACATATTATGGACAACGTAAAAAAACAAAGTTATTTAGGGCCATTTATTACAATGGTAATCCTAATGTCGTTAGTGGGTCTTATCACCAACATTAACCAACAATTCCAGGCGCCGATGCAAGCAGCTTTCTTAAAGGAAGCGATACCTGTAAAAGATATGCTTGCCACGTTCATCAACTTCTCATTCTTCCTGGCATACCTCTTAATGGGTAATCTTAGTGCCAACACCATTCAGAAGCATGGCTACAGAAGCACGCTCGTCAGAGGACTGATTATTCTTTTGTTCGCATTCGGAATATTCGAAATATCGGCTCTTCTGTTCGACAGGTTCCCTGCATACATCGCCTTTGGCGAAAGTGTCAGAGTGCCGCATGCATATTTCGTATTCGTATTGGGCTCGTTTGTTGCGGGAACGGCGCTTACTTTCTTACAGGCCGCCATCAATCCTTATCTTGTGGCGTGCGATGTAAAGGGAACAAGCGCAGTGCAACGCCAGACAATAGCCGGAGCGGGTAACTCTACGATGACAACCATCGGCCCGTTATTGGTAGCATACGTAATCTTCGGAGGCGTATCTTCCGAACAAATACAGATCAGCCAGCTCTACATTCCCATGGCTGTGCTGATAGCTATCGTAGGTGTACTGACTGTGGTATTGACCAAACTGAATTTACCGAACGTAGCAGGAGCAGCTTCGGAAGATGGAGCGGAAGAACTTACCGAAAGCGTATGGTCGTTCAGACATTTGGCTTTAGGAGTTGTCGCCATCTTCATGTATGTAGGTGTTGAAGTAGCCGTAGGAGCCAACATCAACCTGTACGCTCTCTCATTGAAAGACGTTGACGGAAACGCTCTTTTCACAGTAGCCAGCGCCGCTCAATTAGCAGCATTGTACTGGGGAGGAATGTTAGTAGGCCGTCTCTGCGGAAGCTTCGTAAGCAAAATAAGCGCGCAAACACAACTTCTGGTAACGTCTGTCATCAGTACCATTCTGGTAGCAGCCACAGTGGTTACAAACAACCCGTTGCTTTTGGTCGGAGTAGGTCTGTTCCATTCCATTATGTGGCCGGCTATCTTCTCTCTTGCCATTGCGAAACTTGGCAAATACACATCCAAAGGTTCGGGCGCTCTGATGATGGGTGTGGTAGGCGGAGCCATACTGCCCTTCACACAAGGAATAGCCGCCGGTATCGTAGGCTGGCAGATTACTTGGGTAATAGTTGTGATAGGCGAATTATACCTTATATATTATGCGCTCATCGGTCATAAAGTAATCAAAAGCGCAGAGTAATAAGAATCATAAGAAAGATACAAGAATTTATCAACCATTAATAGTATAATATCATGGATATAGAACACGTAAGAAGCCGCTTCATCAAACATTTCGACGGTACCACCGGTTTTGTATATACTTCTCCGGGACGTATCAACCTTATCGGCGAACACACCGACTACAACGGAGGATTTGTGTTTCCGGGAGCGGTGGATAAAGGCATCATGGCCGAAATCAAACCGAATGGAACCGACAAAGTAAAGGCGTATTCCATCGATCTGAAAGATTATGTAGAGTTCGGACTGAAAGAAGAAGACGCTCCCCGCACCAGCTGGGCGAGATACATCTTCGGCGTATGCCGTGAAATGATAAAGCGAGGAGTAGATGTAAAAGGATTCAATACCGCTTTCGCAGGCGATGTGCCTCTGGGCGCGGGTATGTCTTCGTCGGCAGCTTTGGAAAGCACCTATGCTTTTGCCTTAAACGAGCTCTTCGGTGAAGGAAAGATAGACAAATTCGAATTGGCTAAGGTGGGACAGGCAACGGAGCACAACTACTGTGGAGTAAAGTGCGGCATTATGGACCAGTTCGCTTCCTTGTTCGGTAAGGCGGGCAGCTTGATTCGTCTGGATTGCCGTTCGTTGGAGTACAAATATTTCCCGTTCAACCCGAAAGGCTACCGGTTGGTTCTGCTGGACTCGGTGGTAAAGCACGAGTTAGCTTCCTCGGCATATAACAAACGCCGTGAAAGTTGCGAGAATGCCGTTGCCGCTATCAAGAAGAAACATCCGCATGTGGAATTCCTGCGCGACTGCACGATGGAAATGTTGGAAGAAGCCAAAAACGATATCAGCGCGGAAGACTACATGCGCGCAGAATATGTGATTGAAGAGATCCAACGCGTTCTCGATGTATCCGACGCTCTCGAAAAAGACGATTACGAAACCGTAGGACAGAAAATGTATGAAACCCATCACGGAATGAGCAAACTCTACGAAGTGAGCTGCGAAGAACTCGATTTCCTGAACGATTGCGCCAAGAAATATGGGGTAACCGGTTCGCGCGTAATGGGCGGAGGCTTCGGAGGCTGCACCATCAATCTCGTAAAAGAGGAATTGCACGACAACTTCGTGGAGAAGACCAAAGAAGAGTTCAGAGCTAAGTTCGGCAGGAATCCTAAAGTCTACGAAGTAGTTATCAGCGACGGTTCTCGCCGGTTGCTATAAAGGGTACATTAAAAGATGGTGGTTACAGTTCTTCTCGAGATAGAACTCACCATCTATACGAAACCACGAGCCCGGAAGTTCAACAATGATACTTCCGGGTTCTCTTTGTATATACAACCTCCGGCAGAATGCTGTGATGCGCTCTGCGAGAGACACAAGCGAGATCGGAAAAGGGCGGCAAAATTTGTCGTTAAATCTGTTTAATTAATAAAAATTACATTATCTTTGCTACAAAAGGTTCAAAGCGCAAGCAATCAAACGCTGCAAATATGAACAAACAAATATCGCATGAGAGAAACGGTAGACAATCTGTACAGCCTTTGCGGCAAATTCTTTTTATTTCTCATTCCTACCCTCTTGCTATTGGCGGGATGCAGCTCGCGAGTCAGCCATAAAGCGGAGTCGAGAGAGTACTACCTGAGCCTCGAAAATAAGCTGAAAGATATCAAACACGAAGAGAGTCTCAAAGAACTATTGGAGCATTACCGATCCGTCAACGACCGATTCGCCCTGATGCTGTGTTACAAGCAGTTGGGCAAAATACAAAGGGAGAATGCCCGCTTCTCGGATGCCATTGCCAGCCATCAGGAAGGACTTACATTGGCGTATTCGCTCACCGACACTATAGAGATTGTGCAAGCGCTCAATAATTTAGGAACCAACTTCCGCCGTATCGGAGCATTGGCCGAAGCGGCCGATTACCACTACCGCGCACTCGAACATGCGGAAGCTTATTCGGGCAAGCTCTCGCCCGAAGGGAAAAAGAACCGGGTGGTATCAATGAACGGCATTGGAAATGTCAGCCTGACACTGGGATACTACGACGACGCCGAGAAGTTCTTTCGCCTTTCGCTTTCTGATGAAATAGCGCTAAAGAGCCCTATCGGGCAAGCTATCAATTTGGCTAATCTGGGAGCTATTTTCGAAGAGAGGGAACAATACGATTCGGCAGAAGTGTATTACCGCCGATCGATGGAACAGAACCGCATAGGCGATTCTGAAATGGGCATGGGGTTGTGCAACATACATTTGGGACATTTATACAAGAAACAAAAGCTCTATGCCACCGCACTCGAACACTATACCAAAGCCTATGAACAGATGGATCGTATCTCCGACCGATGGCATTGGCTTGAAGCATGCATCGCAATGGCGGAGATACATCTGCTCACACACAATGATGAGGGTTTCAACCGCTATATTACACGTGCCGAACAGACAGCCACGGAAATTTCTTCGCCGGAGCATCTGGTTACGATCTATCGGTTGCAACACGATTTCGATTTCCGTCTTCAGCACTTCGATAAAGCATTGAAACACTACAAAGCAAGTGAAGCGCTTGAGGATAGTGTAAGGGGTGTGCAGAAAGCAAACCGGTACATCGACCTCCGCCTGAACTTCGAACGGGATAAAAACACCCGGAGTCTGCAACGTATCGAGGCTGAAAACCGTGCCGACAAGATGCGCAGACAGATTACCCTTTATTTGGTTCTCATTGCCTTTGCCTTTGCGCTTATCGTCTTGCTGTTGTTGTGGTATGCCTATCGACAACGCCTTCGCAGCAACCGGATACTACGGCAAGTGGAACGGGCGCGGACGGACTTCTTCACAGGAATCACGCACGAATTCCGTACACCGATCACCATTATACGAGGTCTCAACGAGCAATTGAAAGACCGTCACCGCCTTTCCGAGAGCGACCACGAACGCTACATCCAAGTCATCGACCGGCAAAGTAACCGCCTGCTCTCGCTTGTCAACCAGTTGCTCGACATCACACGGCTGCAAAGCGGAAGCGACCGCCCTCAATGGAAACGCGGCGATATCGTAAACTACCTGCGCATGAGTGTCGAAAACTATCAGTTATATGCGGAGAGAAAGCAGATACAGCTGAACTTCCAAAGCGGTGTGCTCGCCCAAGAAATGGACTTTGTGCCCTTTTACATCGATAAGGTGGTAAGCAACTTGATTTCCAATGCCATCAAGCATACTCCGGAGGGAGGACGCATCGACTTCCGTATCGATACGTCGCAGAACGAGACATTGCTTCTATGCGTGAGCGATACGGGTGTAGGGATAGATCCCGAAGACTTGCCCCGTATCTTCGAACTGTTCTACCATAACGAACGCTCGACCGACGACATGGGAACCGGCATCGGTCTCTCCTTCACACGCCTGTTGGTGGAGAAGATGAATGGAAAGATCGAAGTGGAGAGCACTCCCGGCAAAGGCGCCGCTTTCACTGTACGCTTGCCTCTCTACAACCGGAACAAAGAAAACATCCTCCGGCTCGAAAAGAGCGAACGTCCCGTCGCAGACTCCGCACTCTTCTCCGCATCCGCTATTGCGACCGCAAATACCGAGCGGACGGATGAATACGGAACGGAGATCAAACCTGCGGCGAACGCTAATCCCAACGCGCCCCTGCTGCTCATTGTGGAAGACAATGCCGATGTACGCCTATATCTGCAAACACTGCTTTCTCCATACTACCAGATGCTCACTGCCGCCGACGGTGAGGAGGGATTGGCCGTGGCCCGTGAGCATCTGCCCGACTTGATAGTGACCGACATTATGATGCCGCGGAAAGACGGTATCGCCCTGTGCACCGAGTTGAAGCAAGATGTGTTAATCAATCATATCCCTGTCATCATGCTTACCGCCCGAAGCACGGACGAAGACCGCATCGCCGGACTACGCTGCGGTGTGGAGGCTTATATACGTAAACCTTTTCAAGCGGAAGAGCTCTTTATCACCATCAATAATTTGCTTACAGCCCGGCGTCTTTTGCAAGAGAAATATACCCGGCTGACGCAGGACACCGCCTTCTTCACGGGCAGTTCGGCTTCGCAAGAAAACCGCATGCCGCACGAAATCGTTTCTGCACACGGCAACTCTCCTATGCCTATGGAAGAAGTTCCTCCCATCGTTGCAGCTTCTCCCGAAAATAACGTTGCTACCAGCGAGGAAGAAAGACTCATGAATGACTGTTCCGCTAAAGATGACGCAACCTCCGCCACAGGCAGTGGCATCCCCGCACAAGAAGACACAAAAACAGGGACGAACGCAGTCGAGAGAGCCAACCTCGACTTCCTGAATGATGTGGTCGCATTAATCGACAGCCATATAGAAGACCCGCAACTGACTCCTACGTTCGTGGCATCGCATATGTTGCTCAGTCTTTCGCAACTCAATCGCAAACTGAATGCAATCACCGGAGCGCCCACTTCCCTGCATATCCTTCGCAGAAGGCTCATTCATGCCCGCCGGATGCTGGGCAATCCCCGATATTCCATCATGCAGGTAGCAGATTTATGCGGGTTCACCGACTCTTCACACCTAAGCCGCGCTTTCAAGAAAGAATACGGCATCACCCCCACAGCCTATCGCAACCAATAATTCTTGCGGTTCGGGAATTTTCACTGTCACCCATCGTACACAACTGTCATTTGACATGAAAGCATGCGTGCTCCGAAGTTAAACAAATGTTAATGCGCATATAGTACAAAACCATGCGCATATAGTACAAACCCTTTTTTACATAACAGGCTATCTTTGTTATATAATAAGTCAGGACAACCGGAGAAGGTACAAAAAAGACAGGAGATATATGTGAATAAATATCCTGTTTTCGACAATAGCATTATAAAATCTTCTTCAAGTCAGTAATGGCAGTTTCCTTCTCCGGTCTGCCTTGACAAGCTAACAAAGCGACCATTAACCTGTTGAAAACGAACTCTACGTCATCGGATAGGCGAACTCTACGTCATCGGTTATAGGAGGTTTATAGTATCAATCGGTAAAGAAGAGAGCCTATATATCATATATATAATTATAATGTACGCGTACATTAAATATAATACAGTACCGCACATGGGCCATATGAGAGAAAAATGGTTTCGCCGCCATTGATATGATAATGAATGAGAAAGCTGTTTACTATCGGAATATAAACCTATAAAACTGAATAGATATGATAGAATTTGAAGTGAGATCCCGTAAAATGACTATCGGTAAGAACAAAGGTAAAACCATGTACTATGCCGTGCCCAAAGTGAGTAAACATCACCTTACAGCGTATCAACTCGAAAATGAGATTATCGCTGCCACTTCTCTTACAAGGGGAGATGTACGCAATGCGCTTACTTCGCTTGCCGAAGCGGTGAACCGCGCTCTGCAACGAGGCGACTCTGTCGACCTCGGCGACTTGGGAATGCTCAAAGTCATCATTAATCCTACGATGAAAGAGAAAGAAGAAGAAGTTACATCTGCCTCACTAAAGACTCCCATCGTGCGCTTTTATCCCAAGCAAAGTATGAGACAGGCATACAAAAGTGTACAGACGCGCGTAGTGAATTCTAAAGCACACTCCGCAGGCGGAACAATGCCTCTGCCACCCGGAGGAAGCGGAGGAGGCGAAGCGCCCGATCCTGCCGGATAAAGTAAGATCGGTTTCTCTAAATAAGTAGGACAAAGTTCTTCACTTATAGAACTACTGTGTCAACTCTTATTTTATAATTAACACTAAAAATTAAAACATTATGAAAACAACCCATTTCCTTGCAAGCACGGTGAAAGCAGCTTTCGCCCTTGCAGCAGTATTCACCCTCTCGTTCGCCATCGCCTCGTGCTCGAAGGACGATGACAACGAACCCAAAGTGCCTGCCAACACCATTGTCCTCGATGGTGTCACAATGCCGATAATCGATGCGGGAATAGATGAAGACGAATTAAATGAAGGCAACTACGATATAGTTCTCTTTGTGTCGGAAAATAAGGGCATTAAAATAATGGCGGGGAAAGAGCCCCACGATGGCAAGACTATCGACCTGACGAAGAAAGAGCCTGAACACGACGATTGGTATTGGAGCGTCGAATGCTATAACCCTGAGCTAATCTTCGATACTTATGGAGAACCCAAGACTTCATATCCTGTCTTCATGAGCGGCACGCTCTATGTAAAACTTCTCGGCAGCGAAGGCGGCAAGCCTGTCTTCAAAATCGTACTGAAGAACGGCAAGGTAAAAGGTGAAGGAGAGTATGGAGACGGCAAGGAGCACACCGTGAGCATCAACTGGAAAGGAAGTCTGAGGCTCGATGACTACTAATCAACCGGTAATATAGAAGCAGATAAGCATATATATGGTAGCTACATTATATATCTAAGTGTAATTAAACTAAGTTCATTAACCTTTAAACTATTTACATTATGGCAAATTATGGAGGTGAATTATCAAGTTTGGATTTTAGTAATCTAATTGGCGGTCCGCTGACAGCGGTAGTGGAAGCACAGTCGCAAGCAGCTCAAAGCACAGTCGACTTCATAAAAGCAATGGGATTCGATGATGAAGGTAAGCCACAATATGTCACTTTCAAGTATCCTAAAGAGACACAACCCTACGTGCCTGCTGTATTAAATGAGCAAGGACAGCAAGTAACACCTGCTGTTCCGGCTAAGATAGAAATGATGGAAATGCAGGTACCTTTCCTGACGCTCATCCCTATTCCTTTCATACGCGTAGAAGAAGCGACAGTAGATTTCAACGCCAAAATCAATGCGGTGGAAACTAAAGATACCTCTTCGGAATTAGGAGTAGGCGCTTCATTAAACTTCAAGCAGAAGTGGTGGAGAGGGTCGGTAAACCTGAAAGCATCGTTCTCGTATAAGAAGAGTACGACTACCGGCAATAAAGTAGATCGTACCTACTCCATGGCAGTTCATGTTCGTGCCGTACAAGATGAAATGCCCGGAGGTATGGAAAAGATGCTCGGTATCCTCGAGTCGTCTATGCTCGAGAAGAAAGCGACAGAATGATGACAGACCATTGTCCGTAACAACAGGTAGATACATCTGTCAGTAGTCAGTAATTATGAGTCCGGTAAAGCGTATCTGCATCCGGACTCATATTTCCCGAATAAAGGCAAAACATCTGATAAATAAAGAGAAAATGATAGAGTTAAGTGACTTTTTAGGCAATATCCTGTCTCAGATCAGCGAGGCAAGAAAGCAAGCCGACGAGGCAAGTATACGTATGGCCCGACAATATGCCGAAGACGAGCTGCTGCGGCATCTTCCCGTTCCCCGTGTACGCCTGCCCAACATGGAGATAACCATTCCCGTTTGTATCAAAGAAACTCGGAAAACAAGCGTATATGATCCTCAAAAGGGAATAGTGAGAAAAGAGCTGGTGCGCAATGTCTACAATACGATGCAGAAAGAATTCGTAAAAGCGTATCCGAAGCGGAAAGATTTGCAGAAAGGCTATATACATATCAACAAGCAGCTGCTGACCAATACCGACCGGCTGAAAGAACAATTGGAAAGAGAAAGAGAGATTGATCCGGTTGTGACACGTTACATAAACAAAGCTGTCGATGAGTTCGCCACTACCCGGAAGCTCTCGGGCAAGAACAAAGACGTTGTCATAGCAACCATGAAAGGCAAGCTCAACACAATCGTCAACGAAAGCATTCCACTTACTAAAGGCAGACTTACCGCCATAGGCATAACGCCCGAAAGCAATGAAATGAAAGAGCTCGAAGTGTCGGGGCAGCAACCCATGATGCTGAAACTCTCGGTCAAAGAAGAGGCTTTCGAGCTTATACGCAAAGAAGAAGAAGGGCAAAGAAAGGTAGAGGGCAAAGAAATAGACAATTACTTCCTGAGCATTGAATAACCATCAATATACGCGGCATATGAAACACTCGATAACCTTATTTACCGACAAGGCGCAGGAGCTGCTCCGTGAAGTCTCCTGCATAGCCGACCAAATGGAAAAGAGTTCTTCGGGACTTACGGAAATACTTAGCAAATGGCTGTCGGGAACCGAAGAGTTCCTGAAACAGTATAATTGTGCCGAGCAAGCCACCTTTGCAGCCATACGCGCTTCAGTGGTGGCTATCGGCGACAGAGGACCTACAGACAAAGGAGACTCTCTTTCCGACAGAAGAAAAAGAAGGAAACAACTCTTTGCACAATACATCAATGAAGGCGTAGAGTGTCTCTACCGGGTATATATGAGAGAAAATATCAAAGTAGAAGAAGCCCGTAAGCTCATTACTCAAGTGATACTCGTAGCCTTGCAGAACGGTCACCTTCACAGTCTCCCTCCCGACGGCCCGATGACAATGCCTCAGCTCACAACTTTCTACTCGACGCTTTATGCCGATAACGAGCTGCGCAAAGGACTTCATCAGGCATTGGCGCTTGTCTCCTACCCCGACATATTACGGCTGACAGACGAAACCCTCAGCAGAATACTCTATGCAGAGCCCCGACCGCATGATGGATGAATAACCATACCTATGCCCTTAACCTTAGGTCGAGAATAAAAGACTCTCCCGACATGATTGCCACCGGACAGGCGAAACATGGGGGAAGGGAATACCGAACAATACACACGGCATAAGAGAGGAAATCTCCTGCACCGCTCCCCGCCACTGGCAAGCAATAAGCAATCATTCCCGACAGCCCGGAATCCTGACCAAAAGCAAAAATTAAGCAGGTTTCCGGGTTGCGTATTGTATAGAAAAAGCTATCTTTGCAGGGAGTTCGAAAGACATCCATTAAATTCTACACAATATGAACGATAACAAGCTAATGAATCGCGCGGCGGACAACATCCGCATTCTTGCGGCCTCGATGGTCGAAAAAGCGAAGTCCGGACATCCGGGCGGCGCTATGGGAGGCGCCGATTTTATCAATGTGCTCTTCTCGGAGTTCTTAGTCTACGACCCCGAAAATCCCCGCTGGGAAGGACGCGACCGCTTCTTCCTCGATCCCGGTCACATGTCGCCGATGCTCTATTCTACACTGGCACTCACCGGCAAGTACACGTTGGAAGAGCTGAAGAACTTCCGCCAATGGGGAAGCCCTACACCGGGACATCCCGAAGTGGACGTGATGCGCGGCGTGGAGAACACCTCCGGTCCGCTGGGACAAGGGCATACGTTCGCCGTGGGGGCCGCCATCGCCGCCAAGTTCCTGAAAGCACGCTTTTGCGAGCTGATGGACCACACCATCTACGCTTACATTTCCGACGGGGGGATACAGGAAGAGATTTCACAGGGTGCGGGACGCATGGCCGGAACGCTCGGGCTCGATAACCTCGTCATGTTCTACGACGACAACGACATACAGCTTTCTACCGAGACCAAAGACGTGACCATCGAAAACACCGCCATGAAATACGAAGCATGGGGATGGAAGGTGATCAGCATCAATGGGCACGATGTAGACGAAATACGCTCCGCGCTCAACGAGGCAAAGGCGACCAAGGGACGTCCGGTGCTTATCATCGGCAAGACGGTGATGGGAAAAGGCGCCCGCAGGGCAGACGGAAGCAGCTACGAGGCCGATTGCGCCACTCACGGATCTCCGCTCGGGGGCGAGGCGTATGTAAACACTATCCGCAACCTGAACGGCGACCCTGAAAACCCGTTCGTAATCTTCCCCGAAACAGCCGGAATATACGCCAAACGCAAGGAAGAGCTGAAGCGCATCACGGCGGAAAAGCATTCGAAAGAGGCGGCTTGGGCGAAGGAAAACCCTGAAAAGGCAGCCAAGCTGAAGTTCTTCTTCTCGGGCAAAGCTCCGAAAGTGGACTGGGCGGCAATCGAGCAGAAGGCCGACGGAGCCACTCGCGCAGGTTCGGCTACGGTATTGGGCGCGCTTGCCACGCAGGTGGAGAATATGGTCGTTGCCTCCGCCGACCTTTCCAATTCCGACAAAACCGACGGTTTCCTTAAAAAAACGCGCGCGTTCAGTAAAGGGGACTTCAGCGGCGCTTTCCTTCAGGCAGGCGTTTCGGAGCTTACCATGGCATGCGTCTGCATCGGCATGTCGCTTCATGGTGGAGTGATCGCCGCATGCGGAACCTTCTTCGTTTTCTCCGACTATATGAAGCCGGCAGTGCGTATGGCCGCCCTGATGGAGCAACCGGTGAAGTTTATCTGGACTCACGACGCGTTCCGCGTAGGCGAAGACGGACCCACCCACGAACCTGTGGAACAGGAGGCGCAAATCCGCCTGATGGAAAAGCTGAAGAACCATAAAGGACAGAACTCGATGCTCGTTCTGCGTCCGGCAGACGTAGAAGAAACTACCGTTGCGTGGAAGCTCGCCATGGAAAACACGGCAACTCCCACAGGACTCATCTTCTCGCGCCAGAACATCGTCAACCTCCCGGCAGGAAACGCATACGCGCAAGCGGAAAAAGGCGCTTACATCGTGGCCGGTTCGGACGAGAACCCCGACGTGATTCTGGTGGCTTCGGGCTCGGAAGTATCTACTTTGGTGGCCGGCGCCGAGCTGCTCCGCAAAGAAGGCGTGAAGATACGCGTGGTATCGGCTCCTTCCGAAGGATTGTTCCGCAACCAACCCAAAGCGTATCAGGAAAGTGTTCTCCCTGAGGGAGCGAAGGTTTTCGGACTGACGGCAGGTTTGCCCGTAACGCTTCAGGGACTGGCGGGCGGCAACGGGAAGATATGGGGACTGGAGTCGTTCGGCTTCTCGGCCCCCTACAAGGTGCTCGACGAGAAATTAGGCTTTACTGCCGAAAACGTATATAACCAAGTAAAATCAATGCTCCAATGAAACTAATCGGATTGGCTGCCGACCATGCCGGCTTCGAACTGAAAGAGTACGTCAAGCGTTGGCTGGCGGCAAAAGGGTTGAACTGCAAAGATTTCGGGACAGACTCCGACGCAAGCGTCGACTATCCGGACTACGCGCATCCGCTGGCTTCGGCTGTGGAAGCGGGTGAATGCTATCCGGGCATCGCCATCTGCGGAAGCGGCAACGGCATCAGCATGACGCTGAACAAGCATCAAGGCATCCGCGCCGCTCTTTGCTGGAATGAGGAAATCGCCCGCCTGGCACGGTTGCACAACGACGCCAACGTGCTGGTAATGCCGGGACGCTTCGTCGACACCGCCGAAGCGGACAAGATTCTGACGGCGTTCTTCGCCGCAGACTTCGAAGGGGGCCGGCATCAAAGGCGTGTAGACAAGATACCTTGCAAATAAACAGAACCGGGAGAGCAATTCCGGTTCCGATTTATTACCTTTTTAACGGAGCCTCTGTTCGGACAAAACAGAGGCTCCGCTGCATAACGACAAAGGCTCCGTTCGGACAAAACAGAGCCTCTGTCGTTTATTATACAGGCAAACACTCAACTTTTCACCCATTTATTCGCCGGAGTCGCAGAAAGTCGCTATCTTTACCCGGAATTTTGTATTATTCACCATTAACATGTAAACATTATGGCAAGCAGAAGACAACTGAAAAAGAACGTCAATTATATCGCAGGAGAATTATTCACGGAGTGTTTGGTAAACAGCATGTTCATTCCCGGCACAGACAAAGAGAAAGCCGACGAACTGATGAACGAAATACTGAAAATGCAAGATGATTTCATCTGCCGCGTCAGCCACACCGAACCGGGAAATGTGAAGGGCTTTTATAAAAAGTTCCGTCAGGACTTCAACGCGAAGGTCAATGAGATTATCGACGCAATCGAAAAACTCAACTAAAACGGAATGAAGAAAGCCATATACAGCTTTATCTATTATCGCTTGCTGGGATGGAAAACCCACGTCACCGTGCCCGATTACGACAAATGCGTAATATGCGCCGCGCCTCACACAACAAACTTCGACTTATTCATAGGGAAACTGTTTTACGGAGCATTAGGCCGTAAAACCAGCTTTATGATGAAGAAAGAATGGTTTTTCTTCCCTATGGGAATCTTCTTCAAAGCAGCGGGGGGCATTCCGGTAGACCGCGGACGAAAGACTTCGCTGGTAGACCAGATGGTGAATCACTTCGCCAAAAGCCGGAAGTTTCATCTGGCCATTACCCCCGAAGGAACCCGCAAGCCGAACCCCGACTGGAAGAAAGGGTTTTACTACATCGCTCTCAAAGCGCAAGTCCCTATCGTACTGATCGGCATCGACTACGAAAAGAAGACCATTACGGCAACAAAAGCCGTTATGCCTTCGGGCGACATCGATAAAGACATGCGCGAAATCAAACTCTATTTCAAAGACTTCAAAGGGAAATATCCCGAGAATTTCGTTTTGGGAAAGATATAATGTAGAAGCATGAAAATCTCATTGATACAGACAGATATCGTTTGGGAAGACAAACAGGCAAATCTCCGTTCGCTTCACGAAAAGCTGCAAAGCCTCCGTGAAACAACGGAGATTGTTGTTTTGCCGGAGATGTTCTCCACCGGATTCAGCATGCGGAGCCATCTTCTTGCCGAGCGTGTGGAAGGAGAAACCATCCGCACGCTCAAAGAGTGGGCCGCCTTGTACGGCACGGCTATATGCGGCAGCTATATGGCGGAGGATAAAGGAGCATATTACAACCGCGCCTTTTTCCTAACACCGGAAGGGGATGAATTCTACTACGACAAGCGGCATCTTTTCCGCATGGGTGAAGAGCCCGCGCACTTCTCGAGCGGCAACCTCCGGCTTATCTTTACCTACCGAGAGTGGAACATCTGCCTGCTCGTTTGCTACGACCTGCGCTTCCCCGTGTGGAGCCGGAACGTAAACAACGAGTACGACCTGCTGATTTACGTTGCCAACTGGCCGCTTGCCCGCCGCACGGCATGGGACACCCTGCTGCGTGCCCGCGCCATCGAAAACCAATGCTACGTTTGCGGCGTGAACCGGACAGGCTCCGACGCGAACGGGTTGGAGCACGACGGAGGAAGCGTGATTCTTTCGGCAACGGGAGAAACCATAGCCTCCCTGCCCGACGGAAAGGAAGGAATCGCCACAGCGGAAATCGGCCTGCCTGCTCTCAGACGATTCAGAGAGAAGTTTCCGGCATGGAAAGATGCGGACGTTTTCCGCCTGTAACGCCTGCACGAAACAAATGTTAAAAGAGTCTGAAACCGCAACAATACCTATAAATAAGTAGTTAATGGTATAAACATCTTTCGTATCTTTGTGGTGACCAAACAATAACCGCACAGACTTTGATCGCATATAACTTAATTTACAAATTTATGAAAACAAATCTCAGTTCTCAAATCACTCTCAACCGCGTCTCCCCCAAATATTACAGACCGGAGAATGCATTTGAAAAATCGGTCCTTACAAGACTTGAAAAAATTCCGACCGACATCTACGAATCGGTAGAAGAAGGGGCAAGCAGCATCGCCCGTGAAATAGCACAAACCATCCGCGAGAAACAAAAAGAAGGACGCTTTTGCGTATTGGCGCTTCCCGGAGGAAATTCCCCGAGCCACGTATATGCCGAACTCATCCGTATGCACAAAGCAGAAGGGCTGAGCTTCCGCAACGTAATCGTATTCAATATGTACGAATATTACCCGCTGAGCCCCGATGCGGTGAACAGCAACTTCAACGCTTTGAAGCAGATGTTCCTCGACCACGTGGACATCGACAAGCAGAATATCTTTACTCCCGACGGGACAATCGCCAAAGACACCATCTTCGAATACTGCCGCTTGTACGAACAGCGCATCGAGAGTTTCGGCGGCATCGATATCGCCCTTCTGGGAATCGGCCGTGTGGGAAACATCGCGTTCAACGAACCGGGTTCGCGCCAAAACTCCACCACCCGACTGATACTGCTCGACAACGACTCGCGCAATGAAGCCGCAAAGAACTTCGGAAGCATCGAAAACACTCCGGTAAGCTCTATCACAATGGGAGTATCCACCATTCTGAGCGCCAAAAGAATATATCTGCTGGCATGGGGCGAAGAAAAGGCCGCAATGGTTAAAGCATGCGTGGAAGGGCCGATAACCGACACCATCCCCGCATCTTACCTGCAAACACACCGCAACGCCCACATCGCCATCGACCTTTCCGCCGCTTCGAACCTTACGCGTATCCATCGCCCGTGGCTGGTGACTTCGTGCGAATGGAACGACAAACTGATACGCAGCGCCATCGTATGGCTTTGCCAACTTACCGGAAAGCCGATTCTGAAGCTGACGAACAAAGATTACAACGAAAACGGACTGAGTGAACTTCTGGCTCTTTTCGGCTCGGCATACAACGTGAATATCAAAATATTCAACGATTTGCAGCATACCATCACCGGATGGCCGGGCGGCAAACCGAACGCCGACGACACTTACCGTCCGGAACGCGCCAAACCTTATCCGAAACGCGTGGTAATCTTCTCTCCGCATCCCGACGACGACGTTATCTCAATGGGAGGAACATTCCGCCGGCTGGTAGAACAAAAGCACGAGGTGCATGTGGCTTACCAGACTTCCGGAAACATTGCCGTGGGAGACGAAGAGGTAATCCGCTTCCTGCACTTCATCAACGGATTCAACCAGATATTCAACAATAACGAAGACAAGGTAATCAGCGAGAAATATGCGGAAATACGCAAATTCCTGAAGGAAAAGAAAGACGGCGACATGGACACTCGCGACATCCTGACCATCAAAGGACTGATTCGCCGCGGCGAAGCGCGCACTGCATGCGCTTACAACAACATCCCGCTGGATCGTTGCCACTTCCTCGATCTTCCTTTCTACGAAACCGGGAAAATCCAGAAAAATCCCATCAGCGAAGCCGATGTAGAGATTGTGCGCAACCTGCTCCGCGAAGTGAAGCCTCACCAAATCTTCGTGGCGGGCGACTTAGCCGACCCGCACGGAACGCACCGTGTTTGTACGGATGCCGTGCTTGCCGCCATCGACCTTGAAAAAGAAGAAGGAGCCAAATGGCTGAAAGATTGCCGCATCTGGATGTATCGCGGCGCATGGGCGGAATGGGAAATCGAGCACATCGAGATGGTTGTCCCCATCAGCCCGGAAGAATTGCGGGCCAAACGGAACTCCATCCTGAAACATCAGTCGCAAATGGAAAGCGCTCCTTTCCTCGGAAACGACGAACGCCTGTTCTGGCAACGCAGTGAGGAAAGAAACCGCGGCACCGCCGCTCTGTACGACCGCTTGGGCCTGGCTTCTTACGAAGCGATGGAAGCGTTTGTAGAGTACGTTCCGCTATAAATACATCAAAAATGACAGAAGAGTGGGAAGCCGATCGCTTCTCACTCTTTTTTTCTATATTCGCGAAATCATGATTCGGTTCGAAAACATACGTTCGGGAAAAGGCCATGCAAGCACGACAGCTGGTACATGGGGAACTTTTCTCAAAAATAATCCTCTTTTCCTGCCTGTTTCTCATTTAAAATTCTATCTTTGCTCCTATGAATGAAAAGCATTCATGCGCGGCCGTACTGTAAGCGAACCGACCGTCAGAATTTGAAAATTAACCGTTAATCCACAAAAGAATATGTATACAATACAAGCAAACCCCACCGGCACACGGAGCATAGAAGTATCCGACGAGAATCTGAAAACGATTGAGAAGTATGCTTTGTTCCGTCATCTGATCGACAGCAACGGCATCGTAGACGAGAACGTACTCGACAAACTGAAACTGAATATCCGTTCACTGATTGCCAGTCAGGAAGAGAACAGCAAGGATCTGCTCGACCTCTGCATCGACGTCATATACCACAACAATATGAAGGCGTTCGGCTTGCAGCAACTGATCAAGCTTTATCTTACTTGGCTTCCCGGTCAGGAGGAAGAAGGGGAGGAAGAATGATTACCGTAGACACTTGCGGAACAACCGCCTACAGCCCGCTCATTCTGGCAATGAAAGCCATATACCGGGCAAGTCCGGGCGATACGCTCCGGATTATCATGAACCGTACCGATGCTTTTCAGGACTTGAAAGAATATCTTTCCGAGCAAGGAATCGGCTTTCGTGAAATTTACGACGGAGAGTGCATGACCATTCAGTTTACAGTCGGCAGCACGCTGTAAGCCTCGGCGCAGTGTACGAGCCTCATCCGGCAAGCCATTGGAAAAAACTCTTATTATCCGTATATTTGCGGCATGAATGAATATAAACTGACCGACTGGCTTCCCACGACCAAAAAAGAAGTGGAACTTCGCGGATGGGACAAACTGGATGTGATTCTCTTCAGCGGCGACGCGTATGTAGACCATCCTTCGTTCGGGGCGGCGGTAATCGGACGCATCCTCGAAGCGGAAGGGCTGAAGGTTGCCATTGTTCCCCAGCCCAACTGGCGGGATGACCTGCGCGACTTTAAGAAGCTGGGACGCCCCCGTCTGTTCTTCGGTGTTTCCGCCGGATGCATGGACTCTATGGTAAACAAATACACCGCCAACAAGCGTCTCCGCAGCGAAGACGCTTATACACCCGACGGGCGCCCCGATATGCGCCCGGAATATCCCTCCATCGTTTACACGCAGATATTGAAAAAGCTCTACCCCGACGTTCCGGTGGTATTGGGAAGCATAGAGGCGAGCATGCGCAGACTGAGCCATTACGACTATTGGCAGGACGCGTTGAGAAAAAGCATCCTTTGCGACAGCGGCGCCGACCTGCTGATTTACGGAATGGGAGAAAAGCCCATCATCGAGTTGGCTCGGAAGCTGGAAGAACACCAAAAACGGTCTGCCGACAGTGTGCCGCAGCCTTCTTTCAGCATACATCGCTCGCCGCTGAACGGCATTCCGCAGATAGCCTACGTGGCAAATGAAAAAGAGTTTGCGGACGAAGCGGGCGATATCCGGCTCTATTCGCACGAAGAATGTCTGTCGGACAAGAAGAAACAGGCGGCCAACTTCAGGCACATCGAAGAGGAATCGAACAAATACAGCGCGTCGCGCATCACGCAGTCGGTGGGCAACCGCATCGTCGTGGTGAATCCTCCCTACCCTCCCATGAGCGAGGAAGAGCTCGACCGTTCGTTCGACCTGCCTTATACGCGTTTGCCCCATCCCAAATACAAAGGCAAACGGATTCCGGCATACGACATGATAAAGTTCTCCGTCAACATCCATCGCGGATGCTTCGGCGGGTGCGCTTTCTGTACCATCTCCGCCCATCAGGGCAAGTTTATTGTGAGCCGCAGCAAAGAGTCTATCCTGAAAGAGGTGCGGAAAGTGACACAACTGCCCGACTTCAAAGGTTACTTGAGCGATTTGGGAGGTCCGTCGGCCAACATGTACCGCATGAAAGGACGCGACGAATCCGTATGCCGGAAGTGCAAGCGTCCTTCTTGCATACATCCGAAGGTTTGTCCGAACCTGAATACCGACCACCGTCCGCTGCTCGATATCTACAAGTCGGTAGACGCTTTGCCGGGAATCAAGAAGTCTTTCATCGGAAGCGGCGTGCGTTACGACCTGTTGCTACATCAAAGCAAAGATGCCGAAACGAACCGCAGCGCAACCGAATACACGCGCGAGCTGATTACCCGCCACGTAAGCGGACGTCTGAAAGTGGCTCCCGAACATACGAGCGACCGGGTATTGGCAGTGATGCGGAAGCCTTCTTTCGAACAATTCGAGCAATTCAAACGAATATTCGACCGCATCAACCGGGAAGAGAATCTGCGGCAACAGCTCATTCCCTACTTCATTTCCTCACACCCCGGCTGCCGAGAAGAAGATATGGCGGAGCTGGCTGTCATAACCAAACAGCTCGACTTTCATCTGGAGCAGGTGCAGGACTTCACGCCCACTCCGATGACCGTAGCTACCGAAGCATGGTACACAGGATACCATCCTTACACACTGGAGCCGGTGTTCAGCGCGAAAACACAACGGGAGAAGCTGCGTCAGAGACAGTTCTTTTTCTGGTATAAACCGGAGGAACGCCAGAACATCGTGAGCGAACTGAAACGCATCGGACGGCAGGACCTGATAGACCGGCTGTATGGAAAGAAAAAACAAGCAAGACGATAGTTCCGGATAAAGCAGTCATTCCGCTTCCGAAAGCGGAATAATCCGGGAATAAACAGCCTGCCAGAACGTAGAAAAGCGGATAAAGCCGCATATCGTAGAATGAAGAAAAAAACTTTATCCTTTTCTCCCAAAGGGTTATTCTCTGTAACGATAAAGCTGCATATCGTAGAAAAAAGACTTCTTTCAACGCTTCGTCTGTCACCCTGCCTCTGATTGATAAAGCTGCATATCGTAGAAAAAAGATCGGCAGTGCCGCTAAAAGTATGTGCCTGAAAAGGCAGACAACCTCTACACCGGAAGCTTGTACGGACAGATCCGACATTGAAACCGGGAGCAAAGAGCCGGTCAGTCTCCTACCGGCATCGCAACCATCTCTTGCAACACGCTGACCGCCGTTTCCACATTCCCCACATCTTTCACCACCATGCTCCGTCTTCCGTTCTGTTCACGCAAGTCGCAGCGACGGGTGTATTTCATCATATACTCTATCGCTTGGCCGAAAGCCCGGCTTTGATAGAACGGACTGTCGGGGTTGGAAACGAAAAAGAGCGTCATCCTCTCTCCTTTCAGGAATATCTTCTCCGCTCCGAGTCGCGCTCCCAAGCGTCGGAGAGGTACCACACGCAGCAGTTCCTCCGTTTCGGGCGGCACCGTTCCGAAGCGGTCTTCGAGCCGTGTACGGAAAGCGTCCACCTCTTTGTCGAGCGTCAGACCGTCGAGTTCGCGATAGAGCAGCATACGCTCGCTGCTTCCCGTCACATAATCCGCCGGAAGCAGTATCTCCAGATCGCTTTCGATCTGGCATTCGTCGACAAACAGCTCGCCGCTGATCTCTTTCGATTCTTTTATCTCATCCGCATACAGCTCGGCAAATTCATCATTCTTCAATTCGTGCACCGCCTCAGCCAATATTTTCTGATAAGTTTCGTAACCTAAATCGGCGATGAAACCGCTTTGCTCCGCCCCCAACAGGTTGCCCGCCCCGCGTATGTCGAGGTCTTGCATGGCGATATGAATACCGCTTCCCAAGTCGCTGAAGTTTTCAATCGCCTGAAGGCGCCGTCTGCCTTCGGTAGTCAGGCTGCTCAGCGGAGGAGCCAGCAAGTAACAAAAAGCCTTTTTGTTGCTTCGCCCTACCCGTCCGCGCATCTGGTGCAAATCGCTCAGACCGAAATTCTGAGCTTGGTTGATGATAATGGTATTCGCGTTCGGGATATCAATGCCGCTTTCGATAATGGTAGTGGCGAGCAGCACGTCATAGTCGTAGTTCACAAAGTCGAATATTACCTTCTCCAGCTCGGCGGGTTCCATTTGCCCGTGCCCTATCGCCACCCGGCAGTCGGGAATATGACGAAGAATCATGGCTTTCAGCTCCGGCAGGTTGGCAATCCGGTTGTTCACAAAGAAAACCTGCCCGTTGCGACTCATCTCAAAGCCTATGGCATCGGCAATCACCTCTTCGTTGAACGTATGCACTTCGGTCTGAATGGGGTAACGGTTGGGCGGAGGCGTAGAGATAACACTCAAGTCGCGCGCGCCCATCAGTGAGAATTGCAGGGTACGCGGAATGGGCGTGGCGGTCATGGTCAGCGTATCCACATTCACTTTCATCTGTCGCAGCTTTTCTTTCACCGAAACGCCGAACTTCTGTTCTTCGTCGATAATGAGCAATCCCAAGTCTTTAAAGCGCACATCCTTCCCCAGAATACGATGAGTGCCGATAAGTATGTTCACTTCTCCTTCCTTCAACCCTTTCAGCACGGCTTTCGCCTGTGCCGCCGTACGGGCCCGACTCAGGTACTCCACCCGGCAAGGCAGACCTTTCAACCGTTCGCGGAAAGTCCGGAAATGCTGGTAAGCAAGTACCGTAGTCGGCACGAGCACGGCCACCTGCTTATTGTCCGCCACTGCCTTAAACGCGGCACGGATCGCCACTTCCGTCTTGCCAAATCCCACATCTCCGCACACCAGACGGTCCATCGGACGTTCGCTTTCCATATCCGTCTTCACGTCCGCCGTAGCCTTGCTTTGGTCGGGCGTATCTTCGTATATGAACGACGCCTCCAATTCCCGCTGCAAAAAGCTGTCGGGACTGTAGGAAAAGCCTTTTTCCTGTCGGCGTTGCGAATAAAGCTTAATAAGGTCGCGGGCAATGTCCTTAATCTTCGTCTTTGTACGCTCCTTCAGTTTTTCCCAAGCACCCGTTCCCAATTTATTCAAGCGCGGAGGCTCTCCTTCTTTTCCTTTGTATTTGGAGACCTTGTGCAATGAATGGATGGAGACGAACACCACGTCCTCGTTCTGATAGATGAGCTTTATCACCTCCTGCGTAGTGTCTCCGTTCGGAATCCGTATCAATCCGGCAAAGCGCCCGATGCCGTGGTCGGTATGCACCACATAATCGCTGGGAGTGAACTGGTTCAGCTCTTTCAGCGACAACGTTACTTTCCCCGAACGAGCCTTGTCGCTCTTCAGATTGTATTTATGAAAACGGTCGAAAAGCTGATGATCGGTAAACACACACATCCGCAACGTATCATCCGCGAAGCCTTCATGAAGGGTGCGTTGAACGGGAGTAAGGGAAATATGCTCTTTGCGCTCTTCAAAGATGGCTTTGATGCGGTCGGTCTGCTTTGTACTGTCGCTGCAAACAAAGAGCGAATATCCTTTTCCGATATAATCTCTGAAAGCATCGGATACCAGGTCGAAATTCTTGTGGAAAATGGGCTGGGCGGAAGTCTCAAAAGAAACACTCGCATCGGGTACGCCTGTCGGCTTGTTGCCGAACTCCATCCGGCGGAAATCGAGTGCGCGCGACACAAACTCGCTGCCGTCTATCAATTTTCCCTCGAGCGTGATGCCTCCGTTCTCTTCGGCTTCCTGCACGGCAATGGCTTGCGGTGTCAAAGCCTCGTCGTGCACGGCCTGAATGCGTTCGCGCAACCACAGGAAGTCGCGCATCGCCAGCACAGTCTCTCCGGGAATAAAATCGAGAAAAGAGGTCGTCACTTCACCCGTCACCGCCAAGTCGGGAACAATCATTATCCCGTTTTTCTTTTCCCGCGAAAGTTGCGACTCCACCTCGAACGTGCGGATACTCTCCACTTCATCGCCGAAAAAATCGATGCGGTAAGGGTATTCGGAAGCAAAAGAAAAAACGTCGATAATGCTTCCCCTCACGGCATATTGTCCGGGTTCATATACATAATCCACATATTCGAATCCGTAGCTATGCAGCACATCTGTAACAAACGCCGTATCCACACGCTCCCCTACATTCAGCTTCAGGGTTTTATCGTTCAGCTCTTTGCGCGACACCACTTTCTCTGCCAATGCGTCGGGATACGTCACAATACACAGGCCTTTCTCTCCTTTTTCCAACCGGCTCAGCACTTCCGTACGCAGAATCTCATTGGCTGCGTCTTTCTGTCCGTACTTGACGGAACGGCGAAACGAAGAAGGGAAGAAAAGCACTTGCTCCATTCCTAAAATCTGCGTGAGGTCGTGATAAAAATATCCCGCCTCTTCGAGATCGCCCAGAATAAAGACAAAAGGGCAAATGCCTCGACGCACCCACACCGATGAAGAAAGCGAGGCGGCAGAAGCGCACAGACCTCCGCAAAACACAGTCCGGATGGAAGGATCTTTCAAGATACGTTCCATCACCGCCATGTTGGGATGGGCGGCATATTGTTGCTGTAGTTCGGTTATAGTCATAAATATCATATTAACTCGCCACGAATTTGTAAAAACCCGTGGTACCATGCAATGAAAATCCACCGCAAAAGTACTAAATTATCCTTAGTTTTTCCTTTAACGAAAGGAAAAGCGTTATATTTGTCTTCAAATTACAAGTTTATATGCAAACATCCGATAGCATCGTCATCATCCCGACTTATAACGAACGGGAAAACATCGAAAACATCATTCGCGCAGTCTTCGGTTTGGAGAAAGTCTTCCATATATTAGTGATAGAAGACGGTTCGCCCGACGGTACGGCAGCTATTGTAAAGACCTTGCAACAAGAGTTCCCCGAACGCTTGTTTATGATAGAACGCAGCGGAAAACTCGGATTGGGAACGGCGTACATCGCAGGCTTCAAATGGGCGCTCGCGCATAGCTACGAATATATTTTCGAGATGGACGCCGATTTCAGCCACAATCCCAATGATCTTCCCCGCCTGTATAAAGCCTGCGCGGAAGAAGGAGGAGACGTTTCCGTAGGTTCACGCTACGTAAGCGGCGTAAACGTGGTCAATTGGCCGATGGGGCGGGTATTGATGTCGTATTTCGCTTCCAAGTATGTGCGTGTCATCACAGGCATTCCCGTCCACGACACCACCGCCGGTTTCGTATGTTACCGCCGCCAAGTGCTGGAAGCCATCGATTTGGATCAGATACGCTTCAAAGGATACGCCTTCCAGATTGAAATGAAATTCACAGCCTACAAATCCGGATTTAAAATCATCGAGGTGCCTGTCATCTTCATTAACCGCGAACTCGGAACATCGAAGATGAACAGCAGCATTTTCGGCGAAGCCGTATTCGGAGTAATCACAATGAAAGTAAACAGTTGGTTCCATCCTTATCCGAAAAAGAAATGAAACGCATATTGATTCAAAACGCCATTCTCGTAAACGAAGGCAGGAAAGTGGCGGCCTCGGTGGTTATCGAAGGTGAAAAAATAGCTGAAATCTTGGTCGACGGCCAACTCCCCGCCGATTCATGTGAAGAGGTGATAGATGCCGCGGGATGCTATCTTTTACCGGGCGTGATCGACGAGCACGTCCATTTCCGCGATCCGGGACTGACTCATAAAGCGGACATAACAACCGAAAGCCATGCCGCAGCCGCAGGAGGCATCACTTCCATCATGGACATGCCCAACACCAATCCCCAGACCACAACATTAGAAGCTTTGGATGAGAAGTTCGATTTATTGGCGGCAAAGTCTTCCGTAAACTACTCTTGCTACTTCGGAGCCACCAACAGCAATTATACATTACTTCCCCAATTGGATAAGCACCGTGTCTGCGGAGTGAAAATATACATGGGAGCGAGCACCGGCAATATGCTGGTCGACCGGACGGCGAGCCTGCGCAATATATTCGGAGGTACGGATTTGCTGATTGCCGCCCATTGCGAAGACCAGGGAACCATCCGGAAAAATACCGACAGATATAAAAAAGAATACGGAGAGAACGTGCCTTTGGAATTTCATCCGGCCATCCGGTCGGCCGAAGCCTGCTACCGTTCGAGCGAGCTTGCCGTGCAACTGGCGCGCGAAACGAATGCCCGCCTGCACATTATGCACATCTCCACGGCCAAAGAACTCAACCTGTTCACTCAGGCGCCTCTGACTGAAAAGAGGATTACGGCGGAAGCATGTATTCCGCATCTGATGTTTGCAGAAGAAGACTATGCCGTTTTGGGCGGACGCATCAAATGCAACCCTGCGGTGAAAACGGCCGATGACCGGAAAGCCTTGCGGGATGCCGTGAACGACGGACGGATCGACGCCATTGCCACCGACCACGCTCCTCACCTTCTGAACGAGAAAGAGGGAGGCGCCTTAAAAGCCGCATCGGGAATACCGATTCTGCAATTTTCACTTGTCAGCATGCTGGAGCTTGCGGACAAAGGAGTTTTCACCATCGAAAAGATAGTAGAAAAGATGTGCCATGCCCCTGCGGAAATGTACAAGATAGCAAACAGGGGATACATCCGCCGGGGATATCAGGCAGACCTCGTCCTGGTACGTCCCGACAGCAATTGGAAAGTTTCAGCGGAGTGTATTCGGAGCAAATGTAAATGGAGTCCGTTTGAAGGACATACTTTCAACTGGAAAGTGGAAAAAACATTTGTAAACGGACATCTGTTATATAACAACGGAAGCATAGACGAGAACTATCGCGGACAAGAACTTCGTTTTGAAAAATGACTAAAGCGATAAACCGCAAGAGTTTCTCAAAAAGTCACGGAAATTTCCGCAGACTTGCCAAAAAACGAATGCTCCGAAGCACATTGACAAAAACTTGAAGAGAACAATGCGACAAATCAGCGAACAATTATCTTTTGCCGTTCACGAAGTCAGCCCCTATATCAACTGGATTTATTTCTTCCACGCCTGGGGATTTCAACCGCGCTTCGCCGCCATTGCCAACATTCACGGCTGCGACGTCTGCCGCGCTTCATGGCTCACCACATTTTCCGAAGAAGACCGCAGCAAAGCCTCCGAAGCGATGCAGCTTCTCAAAGAGGCCAACCGCATGCTCGATTTGCTCGACAGGGATTATCGGATAAATTCTATTTTCAAAATCTGCAAGGCAAACTCCGACGGCGACAACCTGATTATAGAAAAAGAACCGGGACATTCGCTCGTGTTTCCGCTGCTCCGCCAACAGACACCGAAGCGAGACAAAAGTCCTTTCCTGTGCCTGAGCGATTTCATTCGTCCGGCAGCGTCAGGAATACCGGATACGATCGGAGCTTTCGCCTCTTCCATCGATGCCGATATGGAAGGACTTTATGAGAAAGACCCGTACAAGCATCTGCTTGTTCAGACTCTTTCCGACCGTCTGGCGGAAGCGGCAACCGAAAAGATGCACGAATATGTACGCAAAGTGGCGTGGGGGTATGCGAAAGATGAAGACCTGACCATACCCGAGCTTTTGGTTGAAAAATATCGAGGCATCCGTCCGGCAGTAGGCTACCCCTCACTTCCCGACCAATCGGTCAATTTCTTGTTAGACGAGCTCCTGGAGATGAACCGGATAGGAATTACACTTACCGAAAACGGAGCGATGCGTCCGCACGCTTCGGTCACCGGACTGATGTTCTCGCACCCTGCCGCAGAATATTTCTCGGTAGGGAAAATAGGCGAAGACCAATTGGAAGATTATGCCCGTCGCCGGGGAAAAACGATTGAAGAAATGCGCAAATTTCTGGCGGCTAATTTGCAATAAATTTCCTTTTCATGTGATTTTCGCCTTTCTTATACGACTAACTAACCGGAAAAGCTATCGAAGAAATCCATGAGCAAGCATATAACTGAAGCAACCCGCTCCGTCGAACAAGAGTTTCTGGCAATCATCCGCGAATACGAACGGATCATTTACAAAGTATGTTACTTATATGCCCGTCCCAATGCGCCCCTTAACGACCTGTATCAGGATGTAGTTCTCAATCTTTGGAAAGCCTATCCCAAATTCCGGAAAGAATGTAAAGTCTCCACATGGATTTACCGCATTGCATTGAATACATGTATCAGTTTTCTGCGCAAAGACAAACACGCGCCCGAGATCGTCACCCTTACTCCGGAAATGAATGAAAGAAAAGAGGGATATGATCCGGTGCACGAAATGCTGAAACGGCTTTACAGTATGATAAACCAATTGGGACAACTCGACAAATCGATTATTCTGCTTTATCTGGAAGAAAAAAGCTACGAAGAAATAGCCGAAATTACCGGGCTGAGCGTAACCAATGTAGCAACCAAACTGAACCGGATAAAAAACAAACTAAGAAAAATGAAAAAGGAAGGATAAGATATGGAATTGGAAGAATTGAAAAAATCGTGGAATATCTTTGACGAACATCTGAAGAATAAAGAATTACTCAAAGAGGAAGAAGTGAATAAGCTGATAGATCATGCCGGCAAAGGAATTCATGCCATAGCCCGCCTGAATCTCCAACTGCTGTTGATATCGCTTCCGATACTATGCTTACTCATAGCGGACGTATGGTTCAATGGCAAGCTGAATCCTGTTTATATAATCGTTATTGTATCTTTGATTCCCGCATTTTGCTGGGATATATTTACATTTCGCTTTCTCCGGAAAATCCAAGTAGACGAAATGCCGCCGGTAGAGGTGATCGGGCGCGTCAACCGCGTACACCGATGGATGATCCGGGAACGGATGATTGCTGTGGGCTATCTGCTGCTACTGGCCATGTTGTCATTTATTTATTGGGAAGTATGGCAATATGGAGCTTTGCCGGTTTTATTCTTTATGTTCCTGTGGGGAGGAGGATTGGCTTTAATCTTATGGGTTTATCGCAAGAAGTTTTTAAACCGCATTCGGGAAATCAAGAAAAACTTAAATGAGTTGAAAGAACTGATGTGAGCCCGAACAATAAAGATAATTGATAACTCCTGACAATATTTATGCTGCAACGTGTGTTCCTTTTTCTGCTGATTTTCCTTATTATGCCGGATCTCTTTCTATTTTTCCGGTTCATTATACGGATTACCCGAAAGCGATGGTTGCGTATAGCCTATTGGATACCGACTTTTCTGCTGGCCACAGGATTGCTTTGTCTGGTAGGCTTCGCTAATTATGGCTTTATTCAGCAACATAGTCAGGCAATCGGCTGGTTCTCTATTGCGTTTTTCCTGTTTACGGCACCCAAATTGCTTTTAGCCATCTGTACTTTGATTGGCATGCCTTTCCATAAATGGTTTCGACTGCCACGAACACCCTTTATAGGTACGGGGCTTACGCTTGCAACACTCTCCGTGTTCATGATTCTTTACGGATCGTTTATCGGACGTACAAAATTTGATGTGAAAGAAGTCACCTTTTCCTCCGGTTTCCTCCCTGAGAGTTTCAACGGATATCGCATCGTACAACTATCTGACATTCACATCGGCAGTTGGCAAGACAACAGTGCCGCCATTGAAAAACTGGTAGATTTAGTCAATGCACAGGCTCCCGATCTGATAGTCTTCACAGGCGATCTGGTAAATCACCGGGCGATAGAGCTCAACGGTTTCCAGAATATTTTAGCCCGTCTGAAAGCAAAGGACGGAGTATACTCTGTTTTAGGCAATCATGACTACGGTCCTTATTTTCGCTGGAGAAGCAAACAGGATGAAATCAACAATTTAAAAGAACTTCAACGCAGACAGAAGCAAATGGGATGGAAACTTTTGAACAACTCGCATGCCATCCTTACGCATGGGACCGACAGCATCGCGCTTATCGGCGTAGAGAACGAAGGAGAGCCTCCTTTCTCCCAACACGGCGACCTGAAAAAAGCGATAAAAGGCACTGAAGGTTTGTTTCAGATTCTTCTGAGTCATAATCCGACACATTGGAGGCGGGAGGTTCTTCCCGAATCGAATATCGACTTGATGCTGGCGGGACATACCCATGCCATGCAGCTGAAAATAGGCGAATACTCTCCTTCCGCTTATATCTATCCGGAATGGGGCGGCATGTATATGGAAAAGGGGCGCGGGCTCTATGTCAATATCGGCATCGGCTACATAGGGCTTCCCTTCCGGTTCGGCGCCTGGCCCGAGATAACCGTAATTACCCTACGACGGTAATCACGCTTTTTCCATTCGCTTTCTTCTGCACTTGCACCTGAACGGCAATTCGTTCGCTCATTTCCTGTACGTGCGAAATCACTCCTATCTTCCGCCCCTGCATCTGCAATTGCTCCAACGCTTCCATAGCGGTACGCAGACTATCGGCATCCAGCGAGCCGAACCCTTCGTCGATGAAAAGAGATTCGACCGTCAAATTGTTACTCGAAAGCGACGACAATCCCAGTGCCAACGCCAGCGAAATTAAAAAAGATTCTCCGCCCGAAAGCGAATATACTGTCCTCACTTCATCGCACATATCGAGATCGATCACCTGAAGCCCTAAGGTTTCGGGCACTTGCTGCAACTTATAGCGTTTGGAAAGGTAAGACAAATGCTTGTTGGCGTGCCAAAGCAATAAGTTCAACGTGTAACTCTGCGCAATTACTTTAAACTTCGCTCCATCGGCACTGCCGATCAGTTTGTTCAATTTGGCCCAACGCTCTGCAGACAAACTTTTATCCGCCAGTTCCTTCTCTATCTCCTCCATAGTTGCCCTGTTCTTTGCCTGCTGCAATAGGCGCGCTTCGATAACAGACAGCGCGCGTTCCGTATGCAGATTTTCTTCCTGTTGCTTTTCAATAGCTTCTGCAAGGCGGTCGGGCTGCTCGATCCGTTGCTGACGCTCCCTCAGTTCGTCAATGACTGCCGATAGTTGTTTCATTTCTCCTTGCAAACCGGAAAGTTTGTTCCGCACATTCTCCACCTCCTGTCGGCTTTTATCCAGAGCCACAGTCAAATCTTTCTCTCTTTTAGCCACCGCAATTTCCGCTTCATCGGCATCTTTTCCTTTCAGCAAACCGGCACGTTCATGCTTCAAGCCGTTCAATGCCTTTTCTATTTCCTCAAACTTAGCAAGTTCGGCAGCCGCCGCATGGCGCAACAGCGACAATTGTTCTCGGGCAGCAAGAGATTGCTGCACAAACAATCGGTGCTGAGCAACATTCGTCCGCAGGGTCCGGCAATAATCACGCTTTCTTTTCAAGAGTTCATCCGATTGCTGCCATTCGGCATACAGGTTACGATATGACAGAATCTTTTTTTCTAATTCGTTCAAGCAGGTTTTTAATTCATCTTCGCTCACATTTTTCGCCCCTTCTTCTTGCAACAAAGCCAATTGCGCCGCCAACTCCTCTTCCAATTTCTTTTGATGGGCCAAATCACGCTGCACGGCAATATTCCGGTTGTTCGCCCGTCGATAAGCCTCCGATGCCGCTTTATATTCCAGTTCCATATTCCGGAAAATCGCATCTACCGCTTCCGATTCTTCATGATAAGGATGTTTTTTGCTACCGCAGACCGGACAAGCCTCTCCTTTCTTCAACTGCCGGCGCAAAGCTTTCACATCTTTTCCTACAGCCATACGGGCATTGTCATAAAGTCGCTGAACCGTGTTGAGAACAGACTCACAATCGGCTAAACAATTTGCCACTTCACCCGATTCTTTCTCCAGCTTTCTTTTTTCTTCTTCGATTTTCATCCGGGTATCCGTCAGTTTCCGAATATTCTGCGAACGTTCCAACTCCTTCTGCAACCGGTTCCGTTCCTCCATTTTCGACGGATAACCGAAATCGTTTACCCGTTTCAAAAGAGCCTCGCTCTTTGTCTCTTCCGCTTTCAATCGTTCTTCTTCACCCGACAAAATGGATTCGGCCTCTTCTATCTCCAACTTTTCCGTCCCGCCATGATTCAGCAAATTACCCAATACATGGTAAGAATCGTTCAATTGCTTGTCGAAAGAGCGATATTTCGCCTCTCCCGCTTTCAATTGCGAACGAATCTCTTGCAGACTCCGTTCGGACTGCACGTACACTCCCTCCTGAGAACGGATCTGTACATCCAATTCACGGGCTTTCCTCAGGTCGGGCTGTATGGCTTCCCATTGTTCTTTGAAACGAGCAAGTTCTTCTTCGCGTACACTCAGAACTTCTTGCGCTTTTTCCTTTTTCTCAAGCGCTTCCTGCTCCTCATTCTGTTTCTTTTTCCAAAGCTCTTCCTGCGTTTTCAAAGAGTTTACTATCGTCAATTGAGTGTTCAGTTCCGCCAATCGCCGGATCCCTTCCGAACGCTTCTCTCCTTCCGTTTCTTTCTCCTTTTGCAATAGAAGCAATTCCTCTTCCGGTATCAGTTCTATGACATTCTTTTTACTTTCAATCAGCGCTATTTCCTCTTGAACAGCCTTATTCCGTGCAAAAACCTCCTGTGAAATGAGCGAGTAAATGCCTGTTCCTGTCAACTTCTCCAACAATTCGGCTTTTGCCGCTCCTTTAGATTTCAAGAAAGTGGCAAAATCATTTTGCGCCAGCAACACTGTGCGGGTAAACTGCTCGTATGTCAGTCCTGTGCGTTCCGCCAATTGAGCCAACAATTCTCTCTTTGTCCCCTGCAATTCCTTTCCGGTATCCAGATCTTTCACCTCCAGCACTTGTGGCTGTAACGAACCGTCTACTTTGTATCTTGTCCGCCTTACCGACCAACGCGACCGGTAACGGTGCCCGTCCACAGCTTGAAAATCGACTTCCGCATATCCGTCGCCCGTGCCGCGACGAAGCATGTTCCGCACATCCGACTGGTTTACCTGATTCTCTCCCACATCTGCAAGGGCAATGCTTTCTACGGAAGCGGCGAAACGGGGAGCCTTATCATACAACGCCAGACACAGTGCGTCCAACAAAGTCGACTTCCCGGCGCCCGTAGGTCCCGAAATCGCAAAAATGCCGGCTGATCGCAAAGGTTCCGCCGTGAAATCGAGTTCTACGCTCCCCTCTATCGAAGTCAGATTCTTTAATCGTATCGCAATGATTCTCATTTTCCTTCCTCCTCTTCTTGCCTGCGTACAGCCGACGCATAAACTTCTTCAAACAAGCCCGTCAACTCGGCAGGCATTTCCGTATGATATATTTTTTCAAAAGCGGAACGGGCGATTTGCAACGGAGACATTTCCTCCAATCCTCTCTTCCACTTCTCCTGTTCATTTTCATCCTCTTTAGCTTCACCGTGAAAAGTTCTCACGATACGCGCCAGACGGTAATTCTTATCCGCAAGCGCGTCTTCCACCTCTTGCTTCAATGCAGGCTCGGGTTCTTCCAAAAGAATTTTCACTTCCAGATAAGGAGGCGTTCCCTCTATCCGGGGCAACTCATGCAACGCTTGCAATACCGAATCTATCGGTTCGGCCTCTCCGCCTGGCACGCTGACCAAAGGAATTCCTCCCGAATATTCAAGACGTTCTATCGATAACGCTCGACCTTTGTCCAAAGTAACCATCACCACTCCATGATGATAGTTCTTCTCCGCAAACGACATCGAAATAGGACTCCCCGCATAACGCACATTTTCTCTTCCCGAAACGCGCTGCGATTTATGAATATGTCCCAAAGCCGTGTAAGCGATCTGCTCGGAGAAAGCGTCGGGCGAAACGCATTCCAAGCCTCCTATCACCGTCCGTTCGCTATAATCTTTTTCGGCAATCTCCGATCCCGTCGCCTGTAAATGCCCGATTGCAACAAGGGCCTGATTCTTTTTCCGGCGATCGCACAACAAACGGAAGAAACGCTTATAAAACTCGCGCACTCCCTCCGCATAAGGATTGCCGTCTGTCTGCACTGCGGGATAATCGCCCTGACGCAAAAAAGGGACAGCCATGCACAGCACTTCCGTCTCTCCCTGACGATTTTTAAGCTCTACCGTCAGATGGTCGAAATCTATTTCTCCGTCTTTCCCCTTTCGCACCACTCCCTTCACTTCCGTACGCATGGCTTGCAACAACGGCAAGGGAGCTTCGAGACGCGCCGCCGAGTCGTGGTTACCCGCCACTATAACAATTTGCAAATTCGGATTCTCCGCCGTCACTTTATGAATAAATTGATAATACATCCGTTGAGAAGCGGCGGAAGGATTGGATACATCAAAAATGTCTCCCGCCACAATCAACGCGTCGATCTCTTTTAAACGAATCTCTTCCGCCAGCCAGTCGAGAAAATCCTGATGCTCCTCCGTGCGGTCGAAACCGAAGAAAGTTTGTCCCAAATGCCAGTCGGCAGTATGCAGCATACGTATCATATCATTTGCAGTTATCTGTAACTAAATGACAAAAATAGCACAAACAAAAAGATTATGCGGCATTCGATTGCTTTTTTTACGAAGATTCGTTTATCTTTGCATAGATAAAAAATCCTGCCTTATGAAGATTCTTTATTATGCGTATCAAGTTTGCATTGCTCTGCCCATTTTGTTGGTATTGACTATTTTAACGGCAATTATTACAATTGTAGGTTCTCTGTTGGGAGGTGCCCATTTCTGGGGATACTATCCGGGAAAAATCTGGTCGCGGTTGGTTTGTTTCTTTTTGTTGATTCCCGTGAAAGTTCGCGGTCGTGAACACTTGCATGATAAGACATCATATATCTTCGTACCGAACCATCAAGGTTCGTTCGATATTTTCCTGATTTACGGTTATATCGGAAGAAATTTTAAATGGATGATGAAAAAAAGCCTGCGGAAGTTGCCGTTTGTGGGAAAAGCCTGCGAAAGTGCCGGCCATATTTTTGTCGACCGTTCGGGTCCAAAGAAAGTTCTGGAAACCATCCGGCAGGCCAAATCATCACTGAAAGATGGCGTATCGCTGGTGGTTTTCCCCGAAGGCGCACGTACATTCACAGGGCACATGGGATATTTTAAGAAAGGAGCATTCCAATTGGCGGACGATCTGCAACTCGCCGTCGTACCGGTTACCATAGACGGTTCTTTTGAAATTCTGCCCCGTACCGGAAAATGGATACATCGTCACCGTATGATATTGACGATTCATGAACCTATCCCACCCAAAAGCAAAGGAATGGAAAATATCAGAGCAACAATGGAGGAAGCCTATGCGGCAGTCCAAAGCGCCTTGCCCGAGCAACATAAAGGCATGGTAAAAAACGAAGACCAAGACCGGTAAAAAGCCTGAAAGGGGTTCGGAAAGTTTGAAAGCGGCACGGAAACCTTTTCCGATTCTGCCGCCTTATTATTTTTGTGCGGCAGCCGTCTGTTGCATCCGTTGATGTTCTTCAATCAGCTTCATATTCTCTTTTGCTTTTGTCAGAAACTCCTTCACCATCGGATTACTTTTAAAAGAATAGGGAGCGTCTTTGACTATATCATCGATTTGCGGCGTCATGACAGGGTAAGGTAAAGAGCTGCACAACATCATAAACACGTTAGGTCCCAATACATTCTCATAATTATCGGAAATAAAAGCTTTCACATAACGGTTCATTGTGTCCAGAAGCGAATCGCTTTCCGCAGCCAGTTGCTTGTGAATATCGCCTAAATCGCATCCTTCCATTACCATACGTGTTTCTTTCTGTTCGAGTTCCATAAGACTTTCCTCTATCGAATTTTTTTTCGCAATAAATTCATAAAGCGAAGCATTCAAAGGAGTTCCCGAAACCTTCAGATCGGTATTGCTGATGGTGACCTTTATTTTCCCTCTTTCCAGCACAACCGGCATCAAGCTCTGCTCGTCCATATAGAGCGAAATCATCTCTACGGAATCCATCTTTCCTTTCATTGAAAATAAACCGTGAATCACCTCCGCCGAATCGATTTTTACCCATTCTTCGCCACGCAAAACCTTCAGATAAATCATCTTTCCGTCCAAATGATTGACGGAAGAGGTCCCTTCTATTTTGTAGGTATGACTGCACGCCACCAACAAAGGAAGCAGAAATAAAAAAGAGAATAATCTGTTCACGTCCGTTTATTCATTAAAATCCGCAAGCAAAGTTACAACCGATTCGGAGTATGAAGAAACATTTTATCAATATTTAAAATTTGGTAAGTCTCTTTTCTTTAATAATACTTATAAAACAGAGAAAGAAAGGCTTTTATTTCATTTACTTTACCTAAATTTGCAGTTATGGAAAAAACTACTTATGCCCCTTTCGCGAAGCCGCTTTACGTAATGGTAAAGCCTGTGGGAGCAGTATGTAATCTTGCATGCGAATATTGCTATTATCTCGAAAAAGCGAATTTATATAAAGAAAACCCGAAACATGTGATGAGCGACGAACTTCTGGAGAAGTTTATCGATGAGTATATCAACTCGCAAACCATGCCTCAGGTGCTTTTCACCTGGCATGGCGGCGAAACGCTTATGCGACCTCTCTCTTTCTACAAAAAAGCCATGGAGCTCCAGAAAAAATATGCCCGCGGACGCACGATCGACAACTGTATCCAGACGAACGGGACGATGCTCACCGACGAATGGTGCGAATTTTTCCGCGAAAACAACTGGCTGGTAGGCGTCTCTATCGACGGACCGCAGGAGTTTCACGACGAATATCGCAAAAACAAGCAAGGAAAACCCTCTTTTGTGAAAGTGATGCAAGGAATCCGGCTCCTGAAGAAACACGGGGTAGAATGGAACGCAATGGCGGTAATCAACGATTTCAATGCCGACTACCCGCTCGACTTTTACCGTTTTTTCAAAGAGATAGACTGCCGTTATATCCAGTTTACACCGATCGTAGAGCGCATTTTTCCACACGAAGACGGACGACATCTCGCCTCTCCGACGGAAAATAAAGAAGGAAAGCTTGCCGACTTTTCGGTTACTCCCGAACAATGGGGAAATTTCCTCTGTGCTATTTTCGACGAATGGGTGAAAGAAGATGTAGGCAAGTACTACATACAGCTGTTCGACTCGACTCTTGCCAACTGGATGGGCGAGCAACCCGGCGTATGTACCATGGCAAAGACCTGCGGGCATGCGGGCGTGATGGAATTCAACGGAGACGTTTATTCATGCGACCATTTTGTTTTTCCGGAATATAAATTAGGAAACATATACAGCCGCACTCTGGTGGAAATGATGCACGGCGAACGGCAACAGCATTTTGGCAGGATGAAGTATGAATCGCTCCCCACTCCATGCAAAGAATGCGAATATTTATTTGCCTGCAACGGAGAATGCCCGAAAAACCGCTTCAGCCGGACGGCGGACGGACAGCCCGGGCTGAACTACCTATGCAAAGGGTATTATCAATTCTTCCATCATGTGGCTCCATACATGGACTTCATGAAAAACGAACTGATGAATCAACGTCCTCCCGCCAATATTATGGAGGCCCTGAAAAAAGGAACCTTGAAAATAAACAATTAATATATCTATTTTTTTAACTGCTAATAAAGAACAATGAACAGACTAAGACTTTATGTGTTGGCGCTCACAGCGCTGATAGCGTGCTCCGCAAAAGCGGATGAGGGAATGTGGTTGCTGCAATTGATGCAAGAGCAGCATTCCATCGACCTGATGAAAAAACAGGGACTAAAGCTGGAAGCCGGCGATTTGTACAATCCGAACGGCGTGTCTCTGAAAGACGCCGTCGGCATCTTCGGAGGCGGATGTACCGGAGAAATTATCTCTCCGGAGGGATTAATACTGACAAATCATCATTGCGGGTACGCATCGATCCAGCAGCACAGCAGTGTGGAACACGATTATCTGAGCGATGGATTCTGGGCAACCTCAAGAGACCGGGAATTGCCTACGCCGGGACTTAAATTCGTTTTTATCGAGCGGATCGAAGATATCACGGATATCGTGAACGCCAAAATAGCGGCTAAAGAGATTACCGAATCCGAATCGTTCGGCGGCGCGTTTCTGAAAAAACTGGCTGAAGAACTTTATGAAAAGAGCGACCTGAAAGGCAAAACGGGCATTGTTCCGCAAGCGCTTCCTTTCTATGCGGGAAACAAATTTTACTTGTTCTATAAAAAAGTGTACACGGATATCCGGATGGTGGCGGCTCCCCCTTCATCGGTCGGCAAATTCGGCGGCGAAACCGACAACTGGATGTGGCCGCGCCATACAGGAGACTTTTCCATCTTCCGCGTTTATGCGGACGCCAATGGAGAACCGGCGGAATATAGCGCAAGCAACACACCGCTGAAGACCAAAAAGCATCTGACTATTTCGCTCAAAGGAATAAAGGAAGGGAATTATGCCATGGTGATGGGATTCCCCGGAAGCACCAGCCGTTACCTTACGGTATCGGAAGTAAAAGAACGCATGGAAGCCGAAAACGAACCCCGCATACGGGTACGGGGCGCTCGTCTGTCGGTGCTCAAGGAAGCGATGAACGCCAGCGACAAAACACGCATCCAATACGCCAACAAATATGCCGGTTCGAGCAACTACTGGAAAAATTCGATCGGCATGAACAAAGCCATCGTCGGCAACGACGTATTGGGCACAAAAGCCGGACAGGAAGTCAAGTTCGCCGAATTTGCCCAAGCGCAAAACAAGGCGGAATATATCGATGTGGTAAAGAAAATCGACGAAATGGTGGCAAAAACCGCCCCTGTTAAATATCAACTGACAACTTTATCGGAGGTCTTCTACAGAGGCATCGAATTCGGTAACATCACCTTGGAAAAACTGCGGAAAGCATTGGCCGAAAAAAACGACTCGTTGATACAAGCACGCCTGAAACACCTGCCGGAAATCTTCGAAGCCATTCACAACAAAGATTACGACCATGAGGTAGACCGGAAAGTAGCGAAAGCATTGATTCCGCTTTATGCGGAAATGGTTCCAGCAGACCGTCGTCCTTCCATCTACAAAGTGATTGAACAGAAGTATAAAGGGAATTACGATACATTCATCGACGAGATGTACGACAATTCTATCTTCGCCAATCGAGCAAACTTCGATAAATTCATGAAAAACCCGTCGGTGAAGGCAATCGATGAAGACGTGTCATTGCAGTATGCCGCTTCCAAAAACGAATTGTACGACAAACTCGCCGGACAATTGAAAGAGCCGAAAAAAGAATTGGACTTACTGCACAAAGCATACATCCGCGGACTGGGCGAAATGAAACTTCCCGCCCCATCGTATCCGGATGCGAACTTCACACTGCGCCTGACCTATGGAAACGTGAAGTCGTATAGCCCGAAAGACGGAGTGCATTACAAATACTACACAACGGCCAACGGTATTCTTGAAAAAGAAAATCCCGAAAACCGTGAATTTGTGGTTCCTGCTAAACTGAAAGAACTGATCGAGAAGAAAGACTTCGGCCGATACGCCCTGCCAAACGGTGAAATGCCTGTCTGCTTCCTGTCCACCAACGACATCACGGGCGGCAATTCCGGTAGTCCCGTTCTCAATGAAAACGGCGAACTGATCGGTTGTGCCTTCGACGGCAACTGGGAATCGCTGAGCGGCGATATCAACTTCGACAACAATCTTCAGCGTTGTATCAATCTGGATATCCGCTACATACTGTTCATCCTCGAAAAGCTGGGCAAATGCGGACATCTTATTAATGAAATGACTATCGTAGAATAAGAATGAAGAAACAAGTATTATTTACACTTTTTTCATTGGCAACCCTCAGCATCCACGCCGACGAAGGGATGTGGATGCTGACCGACCTGAAGGCTCAGAACGCGGTTGCCATGAGGGAACTGGGACTTGAGCTTCCTATCGAAGAGGTATACAATGCGAACGGACTTTCGCTGAAAGACGCGGTTGTACACTTCGGAAGCGGCTGTACGGGAGAAGTCATCTCTTCCGAAGGGTTGGTATTGACCAATCATCATTGCGGTTACGGAGCCATCCAACAACACAGCAATGTGGAACACGATTACCTGACGGATGGTTTCTGGGCGATGAATCGCGACGCGGAACTGCCGACGCCGGGACTGACCGTCACTTTCATCGACCGTATTCTCGACGTGACCGACTACGTCAACGAGCAGTTGAAGAAAGACGAAGATCCGGAAGGTACCAACTATCTGTCGCAAACGTACCTGAACACGGTAGCCCAACGCTTCGCAAAAGCGGAAAACATAGAAGTGACTCCTGCCACTAAGCTGGAATTGAAAGCATTCTACGGAGGAAATAAATACTACCTCTTCGTGAAAACGGTGTACAGTGATATACGCATGGTAGGCGCCCCGCCTTCTTCGATCGGCAAGTTCGGGGCGGACACGGACAACTGGATGTGGCCGCGCCATACGGGAGATTTCTCTCTATTCCGAATTTATGCCGACAAGAACGGCAAACCGGCTCCATACTCCAAAGAGAACGTTCCTTTAAAGGTGAAGAAACATTTAAAGATAAGCCTTGCCGGCGTGCAGGAGGGCGATTTTACTTTTGTCATGGGCTTCCCCGGACGTAACTGGCGGTACATGATTTCCGACGAAGTGGAAGAACGGATGCAAACCACCAATTTCATGCGCCACCACGTTCGCGATGTCCGCCAAAAAGTTCTGATGGAACAAATGCTGAAAGACCCTGCCGTACGTATTCATTACGCCAGTAAATACGCTTCTTCAGCCAATTACTGGAAAAATGCCATCGGCATGAACGAAGGACTGGTGCGACTAAAGGTACTCGACACGAAGCGGGCGCAGCAAGAAGAGCTGTTGGCTCACGGTCGTGCCAAAGGAGATGACTCTTACCGGAAAGCATTCGATGCAATACGCTCGATCGTGGCGCAACGGCGTGATGCTTTATACCATCAGCAAGCAATAAACGAAGCGTTGGTTACGGCGCTCGATTTTATGCGTATTCCCTCAACGGCAACCTTAGCCGCAGCTTTGAAAGCGAAAGACAAGCAAAAGATACAAGCGGCAACGGTAAAATTGAAAGAAGAGGGCGAGAAGTTCTTCGCTTCCGTGCCGTTCCCCGAAGTGGAACGTATGGTGGGTAAAGAAATGTTGAAAACGTATGCCGGATACATCCCTGCAACGCAACGAATCACGATCTTCGAAGTCATAAACAAACGCTTCAAAGGGGATAGCGACGCATTCATCGACGCGTGTTTCGAACACTCGATTTTCGGTAACCGGGCGAACTTCGACAAATTCATCCGAAAGCCGAACCTGTATAAAATAAACCACGACTGGATGGTGTTGTTCAAACACTCCATAACCGATGGTATATTGAACACCGCCATCGCCATGAAGGCGGCCAACGAAAACTACAATGCCGCCCACAAAGTATGGGTAAAAGGGATGATGGATTTGAGACAGGAGAAAGGAATTCCGATCTATCCGGACGCAAACTCTACGCTACGCCTCACCTACGGACGGGTACTTCCGTACGAACCTGCCGACGGAATGGTGTACGAAGCGCATACCACGCTGAAAGGCGTAATGGAAAAGGAAGATCCCGACAATTGGGAATTTGTGGTTCCGCAAAAGCTCAAAGCACTATACAAGGCGAAAGATTACGGACGCTACGGCAAAAACGGCGAAATGCCTGTTTGCTTTATCGTCAACACGGACAATACGGGAGGAAACTCCGGAAGCCCCGTGTTCAACAGTAAAGGGCAACTGGTAGGAACCGGATTCGACCGGAATTATGAAGGCCTTACCGGAGACATTGCTTTCCGTCCTTCTTCGCAGCGGGCTGCCTGTGTGGATATCAGATACACATTATTTATCATCGACAAGTTTGCAGGTGCTTCTCATCTCATCGATGAGTTGTCTATTGAAGACTAAAAAAATAAGAAAAGGCCAAGACGCATATTTCCGTATTGCGGAGCACGCATCATAAACGTGTCCCGGTCTGCGGAAACATGCGTCTTTCTTTTTTCCCTATTTGTTTGACCGATGAACAAAAAAACGAATATCTCCGTTATATCAAAAAGAGATTTGAAATAACAGCCTGATAAGGCAAAAGCTAACTTAGAAAAAAAGATTATGGAAAAATTTGAAGATTTGATAAAATCGCCGACTCCTGTTTTAGTAGACTTCTTTGCAGAATGGTGCGGCCCGTGCAAAGCTATGAAACCCGTCTTGGAAGAAGTAAAATCAATGGTCGGAGATAATGCCCGCATCGTGAAGATAGATGTCGACCAACACAGAGAACTGGCCATACAACACCGCATACAGGCAGTTCCTACGTTAATGCTTTTCAAAAATGGGAAAGCCGTTTGGAGACATTCAGGCATTATCCAAGCCAAAGAATTGAAAAATGTAATCGAACAGAATTATTAAAACATAACGACATGAAGAATATATTGGCGGGAATCACTCTCGCATTAGTTTGCGCTTTCGGCCATACGGCGCACATTCAGGCACAAAACTCGCAAAATAAAAAAGTAACCGCGACCAACAGCGAAGTAATCCAGATGGATAAGGCTATGTTTTTGAAAGAAGTATTCAACTACGAGAAATCCAAAGACTGGAAATACCAGGGAAATAAGCCTGCCATTATCGATTTGTATGCCGATTGGTGCGGTCCGTGCCGCCAAGTAGCTCCCATCATGAAGGAGTTGGCAAAAGAATATGCCGGAAAAATCGTGATCTACAAAGTAAACGTCGACAAGCAAAGAGAGCTGGCGTCACTGTTCAACGCAACAAGCATTCCGCTTTTCGTGTTCATCCCGATGAAAGGCGAACCCCAACTCATGCGTGGCGCAGCAGACAAAGACACTTATAAGAAAGCAATAGATAGCTTCTTGTTGAAATAAGGTTAGAAAGGTTAGTTATCAGCGAATGCGGATCAATACAAAATTCTCAAGAGAAAAGAAACTCTCTGTGAGAAACTCTGTATCGATCCGCTTCTTTTGTCAGAATCTTCGATGAAAAAGACAGCAAACCGGTTACTTGAAGTATCCTACCGGATGATTCAACATCAGCATCTGCCCCTTTCGCAGTTTTAAAACCCTCTGCAAAGCGGCGTCATCCATTGTGGCACGAGGAACAGTAGCCAAATGTGCCGCCGCGCAAAACACAGAAACATTTTGCGAAACAATCCCTGCGTCCATAGCCCCTATCAATTGATAACGCGTATTGCCCGCATCTCCGAAACGGGCGATATCGCTCACCAAAACCAACGATACCGGAGCCGCTTTTACAAAATCCTGTCCTGCGGCAACCGCCCCGCGGTGATCGCCTTCGGCCACTAAATGCAGGCGGTGACTTTTGGCATCGTACAAATAACTGCCTTGAGGCAACACCACATAGATATCGACTTCTTGCTTATTCATAGCCGAAGGCGCCGTACGTTTGCCCGAAGCGGAACGATTCACTCCATTGGCCGCCCACAGCAAATCGGAAAGATCGGACAGACTCAATGCTTTCGATGCATACTCGCGTGTGGATTGACGCTCGGACAATGCTTTCATTACCGTACCTCCACGGTTCAGGTTCGGCTTAGGAAGTTCAATCACCTTATCGGCAGCAAAAGCCGCCGCAAAAGAAAACACCGAACACAACAAAAACAGCTGTAATTTTCTCATGATCATACTATTTTATGGTTGACAGACAAATATAACCGAAAAAATCTATTTATAAACACACTCCATAAAAATATACTAAGCACGTTTAAAGCCAACATAAAAAATGTCCGGCCAATTCTCGAAAATAAAATTTCACCTCCGCCAAGATTATAATCCGGAGCAGAGGTGAAATTGTTAACTGAGAACTTGTCAGACAGTCTCTTTAAAGTCTCTTATAAAGCTGATTATTTCTTATCACCGAAATAACGGTTGTAAAGTCCTTCAAAACCTTTACCGTGACGGGCTTCGTCCTTGCACATCTCATGTACCGTATCGTGGATGGCATCCAAATTCAAAGCTTTGGCACGGGTAGCGATTCGTTTCTTATCTTCACATGCACCTTGCTCGGCTTCCATACGTTTCTTAAGATTGGTTTTGGTATCCCATACGAAGTCGCCCAAAAGTTCGGCGAATCTTGAAGCATGGTCTGCTTCTTCAAAAGCATAACGCTTGAAAGCGTCTGCGATTTCAGGATAACCTTCACGGTCGGCCTGACGGCTCATTGCGAGATACATACCAACTTCCGTACATTCGCCCATGAAGTGATTGTTCAAATCCTTAATCATTTCCTCATCGCATCCCTTTGCGACACCGATTACGTGCTCGTCTGCAAATGCCAACGGACCGCCTTCGGTTTCTACCACTTCAACAAATTTGCTGGCAGGCGCCTTACACAAGGGACATTTCTCAGGAGCTGCATCACCTTCGTGAACGTAGCCACAAACAGTACATCTAAATTTCTTCATTTTTCTCAGAATTTTAAATTAATTAGTCAATTACGCTTATATATCTTTTCTTAAGCAATTCTTACATATACCTTTATAATAAAGGTGGACTTCCATTGCCTGATGCTCGTCTATTGCCCGATTTTCCGATTCTTTCATAAAATCGGGACAATCCAGATCGTAAATCTGCCCGCATTTTTTGCAAAGGAAGTGGGCGTGAGGCGAAGTGTCGGCATCGAAATTCGTATTCCGGTCATCAATCGTAAGCATCAATGTAGCCCCCTGCTCCGAAAACAGTTTCAAAGTGTTATAGACTGTGGTTTTCGATAATGTAGGCATAGAAGGAGACAGGGCTGTATATATTTCATCAGCCGAAGGGTGCGTTCGATGCTCTATCAGATATTCCATAATGGCGATACGCTGCATGGAAGGCTTTATGTTATGCGCCAGCAATCGGTCGTATGCTCTCATCATCTTCTTCTCTTTACAGAATTGTATTTATTACAATTATTAATTTGATGCAAATATAGAAAATCTTTGGTTTATTTGCAAACGAATCCAGTTTTTTTCGATAATACTTCGGTTGGGCGAAACTATTTCCTATTTTTGCATGAGTATCTAAAAAAAAGAAGAAGATGAACTACGGATTCGTTAAAGTAGCCGCAGCTATTCCACAGGTGAAAGTGGGCGACTGCAAATTCAATGCGGAGAGAATTGAAGGCCTGATTGCCATAGCCGAAGGCAAAGGAGTAGAAATAATCGCATTTCCGGAATTGAGCGTCACGGGATATACTTGCGGCGATTTGCTGGGGCAGCAGCTTCTGCTTGAAGAAGCTGAGCGCAGGCTTATGCAAATTTTGAGCAACACCCGCCAGCTCGACATTATCGCTATCGTGGGGATGCCGGTTGTTGCCGACTCAACGGTAATCAATGCGGCCGTAGTGATTCAGAGAGGGAAAATACTGGGAGTAGCGGCTAAAACTTATCTTCCCAATTATAAGGAATTTTATGAGCAACGCTGGTTTACTTCGGCCGCTCAACTCAGTGAAGAGAGCGTACGGCTTTGCGGACAGACTATTTCCATCGGTTCTAACCTGATTTTCGAAACATCGAATGTCAAATTCGCCATAGAGATATGTGAAGACCTTTGGTCGGCGATACCGCCCAGCTCTTCGCTCGCATTGCAAGGCGCAGAGATTTTATTCAACTTATCTGCCGATAACGAAAGCATCGGAAAGCATCGGTACCTTTGTTCACTCATCAGCCAGCAATCGGCGCGTTGCATCGCAGGATACGTGTTTTCATCCTGCGGATTCGGCGAATCTACCACCGACATCGTTTTCGCCGGTAACGGAATGATTTACGAGAACGGTTCCCTTCTGGCGCAAAGCGAACGATTCAGCATGGAAGAACAGTTGATAATCAGTGAAATCGATGTGGAACGCATACGGGCGGAACGAAGAGTGAATACGACTTTCGCCGCCAATCAGGCGAATTTGGAAGGGCGCAAAGCTGTTTTAATTCCTACCGAACTCGTAAACAGCAAGGAACTGATATTGACTCGGGAGTTCGACCCGCACCCGTTCGTGCCCAAGGGATCCGAACTGGACGATCGTTGCCGGGAGATTTTCTCCATTCAGGTAGCGGGGCTGGCGCAACGGTTGGTACATATCGGGGCGAAGCAGGTGGTTGTCGGCATATCCGGCGGACTCGATTCCACATTGGCACTGCTTGTCTGCATAAAAGCTTTCGACAAGCTGAAGCTTCCGCGCAAAGGGATTATCGGAATCACGATGCCCGGATTCGGAACAACCGACCGCACTTACCACAACGCCATCGAGCTGATGCGCTCATCGGAGGTGTCGATTCGGGAAATCAGCATCAAAGAGGCCTGCATCCAACATTTCAAAGATATCGGACATGACATTCGTGTACACGACACAACGTATGAGAATGCCCAAGCACGCGAACGTACACAGATTTTGATGGACGTAGCCAACCAAACGAACGGAATAGTGATAGGGACGGGCGACTTGTCTGAGCTGGCACTGGGATGGGCTACATACAACGGCGACCACATGTCAATGTACAGCGTCAATGCAAGCATCCCGAAGACGTTGGTAAAATACCTGGTACAATGGGTGGCCGAAAACGAGATGGAAGCGACTGCGCAGACTACCCTCCTCGATATTGCGGATACGCCCATCAGCCCCGAATTGATTCCGGCGGATGCGAACGGAGAAATCAGCCAAAAGACGGAAGACTTGGTAGGCCCTTACGAACTGCACGATTTTTTCCTTTATTACTTCATGCGTTTCGGCTTCCGCCCTTCGAAGATTTTATATCTGGCAACAATGGCGTTCAAGGACAGCTACGACGAACCGACTGTCAGGAAATGGCTTTCCATCTTCCTGCGCCGTTTCTTCAGTCAACAGTTCAAACGTTCTTGCATGCCCGACGGGCCTAAAGTGGGAAGCATCTCACTGAGTCCGCGCGGCGACTGGCGGATGCCCAGCGACGCAAGCGCCTCAATCTGGCTGAAAGATGTGGAGTTTGAAAAGCTTTAAAGCGTACCGAATCCGGTAGGCTGTGGCACTTATAAACCAATTATCGGAAGTTTCAGTTTTTTCCCACCGGGGAAACTTTTTTTTCCCGCCGGGGAAACTTTTGTTTCATGCTGGGGAAACTTTTGTTTCATGCTGGGGAAACTTTTGTTTCCCCGATGGGAAACTAACGTTTCCATACATACCTCTCTCCGTGCTTATATATTGATCCGCCTTTCAAGCCGCACCCACAAAAATAAAAGGCTGCCGGAATTAAACTTTCCGACAGCCCCGTGAAACCCAAAAACAACAGATACCTAAGAAAACAATTTTAAATTAACTAAAAATCCAAATATGAAATTATCTTAAGTCAAGAGATAATTTTCTGCCATGTACAAGTTCGTCGTGAGTGATGCGGTATTTATCGAAACGCTTGCCGTTCAAGCGAATCTTATCGATGAAAAGCATGCCTTGCTTTGCACGATTCGTTTCAATCACGAGTTCTTTCTCCCGATACCACTTGGGATCGAGACGAATCACCACCTTATCGAAAACGGGAGTGGTGAGGGTATATTCCGGCAATCCGGGACAATCGGGATAGAAGCCCATCATGCTGAAAACAGCCCACGCCGACATTGTGCCCGTATCGTCGTTGCCGGGAATTCCGTCGGGCTTGGTGGTGAAGTATTTATCCAGCAAGCGTTGCGTTTCTTTCTGCGTACGCCACTCCTCTCCTTTGAAATACGAGAACAGGTAAGGGTAAGCGATATCGGGTTCGTTGGCGGGGTCGTACAAACCTTCGTCAAAAATCATCTGCAACTTGTCGACGAATCTCCTCTTCCCTCCCATGAGTTTAGCCAGTCCGTACACGTCATGCGGAACGTAATAGGTATAATTCCACGCGTTTCCTTCGTGGAATCCGGGACTCGGCTCGAAGTTTTCTCCTTGCTTGGGGTCGAAAGGCGAATAGAAAGTACCGTCGGGCAAAAGCGGACGCAACGTTCCGAACTCCTTGCTGTAATAGTGGCGGTAGCCCAAAGAACGTTTGTAAAACATTTCGGCATCTTTCTTCTTGCCCAAAGCGCCGGCAAAGCGAGAGAGGGCAAAGTCGGCTATGTAGTATTCCAACGCATGCGAAACCGAGTTGTCGTATTGCGCTCGGAGCGGCACGTACCCTTTCGAAAGATAATCGTCGTTGTCGGGACGCATCAGGTTCTGCGCTCCCGGCGAAGTGGCCGATTTATACATGGCTTCGTATGCCAGTTCGACGTCAAAGTCGCGCAATCCTTTCATCCATGTATCCACAATGACCGGAATGCTCGGGTCGCCCTCCATCGTAAGCGTCTCCCGTCCGTAAAGTTCCCATTTAGGCAACCAGCCGTGCTCGCGATACATGTCGAGCATCGTGCGTACCATTTCGATCTGCCGCTCGGGATAAACCAACGTCAGCAGCTGATGTACGTTCCGGTACGTGTCCCAAAGCGAATACACCGTGTATCGATTGCCTTTCGCTGTCAGAATTTCATTGCTTTCCATTGCCGGGTACCGGCCGTCGACATCCTGCAAAATATTCGGATGAATGAGCAGGTGGTAAAGCGCCGTGTAGAATACGGTCTTCTGCGCCTCGCTCCCGCCTTCTACGGAAATACGCGACAAATCATCGTTCCATGCACTGCGGGCTTCCGCACATATCCGGTCGAAGTCCTTGCCTTTTTGTTCGGCATCCAGATTCAACCGGGCATTCTCCATGCTGACGAACGAAACGCCCATGCGGACTTCTACCTTCTCCCCTTCTTCCGTATCAAAAGAAAAGTAAGCGCCGATGTCATCGCCGGCAATTTCTTTCCCGTAACGCGGATAAAGTTTATACTTGCCGTTATCGGGGTCCCACTCCGCTTCCACGCCTGTCATCAGGCGCTGCTTCTTCCAATAGCCCGTGGCGAGAGGTTTTTTATTCACCCGCATCACGAAGTAGATAGGAAACACCGCTTGCGGATTATAACAGAAAGTGCCCAACAGCTTCATCCCTTCTATTTCGCAATCGTTCACCCGGCGCAACATGGCTCCGCTTTCGTTTGTCAATCCTTCTCCCAGATTCAGCAGGATATTACTCTTGCCTTTGGGGAATGTGAAGCGGGCGATCCCGCTGCGCGGAGTGGTCGAGACTTCTGTCTTTACGTTATATTTGGTCAGATAGTTGGAGTAGTATCCCGGAGTGGCCCGCTCGTCTTTATATTTACTTCCGTATTCTTTATAATCGACATTCAGTTCTCCGGTAGTAGGCATAAGCAACAAAGAGCCTAATTCCGGACAACCGACTCCGCTCAGATTCACATGAGCATATCCCGTAAAGAAACAATTGGTATATTCATAAGGAGTAGACCACCAACGGGCGTCTTTATCGTACGTATTCTCCGAAGAGCCCATGGCATTGAAGGGAACCACGGACATCATTCCGTTGGGACACACAGCGCCGGGATTAGTAGTTCCGAAATTAGTCGTCCCGATAAAAGGATCGACATAATCGACGGGCAATCCTTTCTTTCCGTCGCCGGCAGAAAGGTTCTTCCCTTCTCCCGCATAAACGGGGAGAAGAGAAAAAACCAGCGTGCAAATTAATAAAACACGTTTCATATTTATCAGATGATGCTTGTACGCTTCGTGAATTCAACGATTTCTTTGATATAACCGAAAGCCATGCCGACCACCGTATCCGCCGCGCCGTAATAAACCGCCACGCGTTCGCCGTCCTGCAAAGCCGCGCATGGGAACACGACATTGGGCACATCGCCCTGAAGTTCGTATGGAGCAGCCGGACCGAGCAGATATTCACGGGTGCGGTAAAGCACTTTCTCGGGATGATCTTTGTCGAGTATGGCAGCTCCCATTGCATAACGGAAACCGTTGCAGGTGGTGATTACACCGTGATAGAACAACAACCAGCCTTCGTCTGTGAGGAAGGGAACCGAACCGGCGCCGATTTTCGTACATTGCCATGCGCTTTCGGGGAAAGGAGTCACTTTCATCACGCAACGATGCTCGCCCCAATACTTCATGTCGGGACTGAAACTGATGTATATGTCGCCGAACGGAGTGTGTCCGTTATCACTCGGGCGACTGAGCATGGCATATTTGCCGCCGATCTTCTGAGGGAAAAGCACCCCGTTGCGGTTGAACGGCAAGAAAGCATTCTCGCATTGGAAAAACTCCTTAAAGTCGAACGTATAGGCGATGCCGATCGTGGGACCATGATAGCCGTTGCACCAAGTCACCCAATAGCGGTCTTCGATCCATGTCACGCGCGGGTCGTACTTATATTCCGATTCGATCATATCCGTATTTCCGGGTTTGAAGCGGATAGGCTCATGGTCGATGTCCCAATGAATGCCGTCTTTACTGAAACCGGCGAAAATATTCATCTGCACCGCTTTGTTGTCGCAACGGAATACACCTGCGAATCCGTCTCCGAAAGGAACGACGGCACTATTGAAGATACTGTTGGAAGAAGGAATATGATAGCGTCCGATGACCGGATTCTGCGAATAACGCCACATGACGTCCGTACATCCTGCGGGACGTTCTTCCCAAGGCATTTGATTAGCATTCATTGTAATTGAAGTTTTATAAGTTATAAATAAGTAAGTCTTTCGATAAAAAACAAAAATCACCGCTAAGATAGCGTTTTTTTTCGTTTTCCGGAATCGTCATACGTAAATGGAATGAAATATGTGATCAAAAATGCCGGAATAGTAGCCACCATCACATAAATAAAAAACATTTTATATCCCACCAGATCGCTCAGATAACCGCTTATCATTCCCGGCAACATCACACCCAGATTCATCAGGCTGTTGGCAAACGCATAATGGGCCATCTGATATTTCCCCGGTGCGATTTGCTGCATCATGAAGAGCGTGAGTCCCACAAATCCGAAGCCATAACCGAAATATTCGCCAACGATACCTAAAGCGATGACACTGATTTGTTGCGGCTGAAAAACGGCAAACAGCAAATAAACGGCAAACGGAATATTAAACATGCAGACCAGAGAGAACAGCACCTTTTTCAATCCGAAACGCGATACGTAATAACCGGCGGATATGGAGCCGATGATGAAAGCAACCGTTCCGAACGTTCCGTACACCAGCCCGTATTGCTCGTTCGTCAGTCCGATTCCTCCTTTCTCTACCGCATCTTTCAGAAACAACGGCACGATTTTCATCACCAATCCCTCGGCAAAACGATACAAGAAAATAAACACCAGGTAAATCCAAATGAATTTCTTACGGAAAAAGCTGATGAACACCTCCCAAAGCTCCTGAGTCTTATCCCGGAAACTTCCCGTTTTTTTAGGTTCATCAGTGGGAAGCACCCTCCAATGATAGATTCCCACCAAAAACAAAATAACGGCACAGATAAACATAATCGTTTGCCACGATTGCGTAATGGTAAGATTCATCGAACGTATAAGCCATCCGGCAAGAAAGACTAACCCCCCGTTAGCCAGCACCTTAGCTAAATTATAAAACGCTCCCTGCCAACCGGAGTATCTGCTCTGAGTGGTCGTATCGAGTTCACTAAGGTATATGCCGTCGCCGGCTATATCGTGAGTGGAGCCGCTGATCGCAATAGCTCCCATCAAGGCCAATGTCACGGAGAAAAAGTCGGGTAAAGGAAGAGCAAACACAATCAGCCCGAACAATACGGCGCTGATCAGTTCGGTGAATACCACGTACTTCTTTTTAGTGCCGAACGTCTCCATCACGAGACTGAAAATCGGCTTCAACGACCAAGGAAGAAGCAGCCACGAAGTCCAGAAAGCAATAGATTTATTATCGATTCCCAAATCTTTAAACATCACCACCGATACCAGATTGAGGGAAATAAGGGGAAGCCCCATGGCAAAATAAACGGTAGGCACCCAATGAATGGGATTTATCTTCTTTTGGCAAGACGCATTTTCGTTCTGTTGCATAGTTCAAACGTAATAGATAAAAGATCCTTTTTTAGTGATTACTATATATAATACAATTAAAAGGGGGAAACTACTAATGCATTTATAAACTTTTTCTCATTATCACCATAGAATAAAAAACAATCACAGCCACAGATATAGAACCTGACAGCTATTCGTTCGTATAAAACTTTTTATATGCCCACCCTATCCTTACAGGATAACAAAGCTTTCCATACAAAATCACCCCTGCTACAGATATCCGCAGCAGGGGTGATTATGATGTTTCAGATGTTTATCGAGTCCATTATTTTCGGTTCAACATCATTTCTCTTCTATCGGGAAAGTATAATATTTTCCTCCATTATCATCAAATGTTGCACCACTCGGCTTAGGTAAATGCTGGGCACTATTACTCCAATCCCAAATCATTGTCTCATCATCCTCAATTTCTCCTGTAGCCGCATCGCGTTTCTTACCGTTGCCCGGATAGTAAAGTAGCAGATTATCGTCTGTTGGGTCTACCATCTTCCAAGTATAAGCCTTTAACTGTTTCGCTGTACGGGCAGTTTTCCAAAAACGAACCTCACGAACCAACTCATTGGATCCACCAATCCAAAAACCAATCAAACCGTAAGGCCCCGTTCTTATCTCACGTTCCGCCACCAGTTCGCCATTTACATACACCATATTCTTATGTCCGTCATAAACGAAAGCAAGCATATACCATGTATCCGGTTTGGCTGCAAACTTACTTTTCTCTACATCGATTTGAGATGACCCTGTCTTGATCTGAAGTTGGTTGGGATCGATAGTCACATCGCCGAAACGAGTATAAATTTCATCGTGCGGACCGGCATTCTGAACCAGTTTCGTTCCGCAAATAGAACGGTTATTGGCATTATAGGATGCACGATTGACCATAACCTCCATTGTCCATTGATCTACTTTGAAATCATTCGGGAACATGTCAGCCTTCTCGCTTCCGTAACCCTTCATACGAAGTGATTTTGTTCGAATGCGCTTCTCCAGCACAAGAAGAACTTCATCTTCCCCATCGATGATGGTAGTCGACCCTTCTTTAATTTTTATCGGTAACGCATAATCTCCGGCAAGAGGAAATTCCACATCTTTTAATACTAATGGAATAGCCTGCAAAGTTACACCGGGTTCAAATACCATATCCGTGGATAAATTGTACATTTTCTTCGGTAGCATCAGGTATTCCGTATTGTTCTTTTTGTTGTATGCTTCAAGCTGTGCTTCGTCTCCCGCTTCTATACGAACTTTAATCCCCTCGCCGTTTTTTTGTGCAAGAGCTACTTTCAGTTCCTTTACAGCCGTGCTCTGGCCTTCTTCCACAAAGATTTGCACAGTTCCTTTATTAGTCACATAAATGCCTTGAGGAGCTTTAAAGTCTTCTAAAGGATTCTTATATAATTCATTCTGACAAGCAGCAAATAGCATAAGGCCTGCTGCTAATCCCAAAAATATTTTCTTGTTCATATGCTGTTATTTTTTATCAACGTTAAACTTGCCGGGATATACTTGATTACCCAAATATAATGCAGTTCTCAACCATTTATACGGAGGATCGTTTTTAAAATCATACTCCATATGATAAGTCCCGATACCTCCGATTCTTAATCCGCTGGGAAGATCTAATGTAGCATAATCAAAGATTTGCGCTCCCGGCTTACCATTAAATTCCGGATGTACACTGCTTTGATAATACGATATACCACCGGTTCTCCATGTTTGTTCAAATTCCACAGTAATAATGGTTTTACGCTCCCAATCAAGCAAATGAGGATTGGTAATTTTAGCAATAACAGAACTTGTGCGGGATTCCCAATAAGCTTGATAAATATAATGATCGATCATTTTCGATGTTTCTTTAGACAATTTTTCAGGCTGTCCATCCATCACCAACATTCTACCCGCAGGATTCAAACGCTTATATAGAGTCTCAATAAAAGCCTGCATTTTTTTATTTCCTGTCGGGCTGATTTCCTGATAATCTGCCAAAGTACCGCTATGACCATATCCCGGTTCGTAGTCGATGTCGAATCCATCGAAATTATACTTTTCAATCGTATCGCAAATCGCTTCAGCGTATGCAATAGAAGCTTTTACTTCATCGCCGCCGCCCTTCTCATTCACCCAATATTCACGCATATCCTTCCCTGCAGGGGTAATTGCACTACCAATATCTTGTACAATCCAGCACAACAATGCCTTTCCGCCTTTCACTTCTTGGAAAAACTTAAGGTCGGCTTTTTGTTCTTTCGAAAGATTACCTCGTGTTCCCCACATGGATACAAAATCGACACTATCGGGAAGCATCTTCAGGTAATTCTGAGCATTGTCACCTTTTCCTGTCCAGTTTCCAAACCAACCGAATCCTTTCACGTGCGGAGTTTTACGATATTCTCTAATCTTTGCGTAATACTCTCTCATTGTAGGAGTAAGATCCTCCTCGCTTTGGGCATCGATCAACGGTATATAACGCTCAAATCCTTCTTGGTTCTCATAGGTTTCTTTCTCTATGTCAGTCCACTCGGAACAACTGGAAATAAGCCCCGCAATCAAACTTAAATACAAATATCTTTTTAATTTCATAAGACTTTAATTTAATATCAATTTAATACTTTGATTAATTGTTTGGCTGTTTGGGACGATCGTCACGTACCCACCATAGTCTGGTAGCACCTTGGTCTTCACCGCCCAATAAGCCTGTAACCAAACCTTGAGTCACATCATCGCTGTAAAACTTAGGCGAATATTTAAACCGCTCGGGAGTCTTCAGACCGTCTTCAAGAGTAGCTCCGATTCTGGCATAAGCTCCTCCATCCATAGGCTTCATCAAATAAGGATATCCGGTACGACGATATTCTGTCCAAGCTTCTACAGCATTAGGATAAAGCGCCAAATATTTCTGTGTAATGATACGCTGTAGTTTTTTCTCATCTGTATCTGCATCATTCCACTTGGGAGTTATATTTCCATCAGAAATATCACATGTGTACCAAGCATTAATACCGTAATAATAATTATCCCACCTCAACGCAGTAGGTTTGACATCTTCTTGTGTCAAATACGCATCAGCATTGCCTACTTTATTTTCATCAAATGACATTCGTACTCCTTTTTCGTAGAACTCGGATGCACTTCCTGCAGTCAGCTTATAAAGAGCCGCTTCCGCTTTTAAGAAATATGTTTCGGAGGCCCTGAACCAATAAAGAGGAGAAGCAGGAGTCACTTTGGGAACAGAAGCAAATTCCGCGCTATTTGGACCTGTTCTTTTCGGTTCCGAATTAGTAGGAGCAACCGGAAAAAAGCCTTCCTTATTCCTCCATTGACCTTTAGTGAAAAGCACAGATAAACGCGGGTCATTAAAACCGTCCATATAAGACCAAATAGTAGCCCCAAGCCGGGTTTCCTTATAATCGATAGAAGCAATCATTGAATTTAATAAAGGCATTTTCGCAGAATCACCGATTTTGGCTTCATCCCCCTGCGATTCAATCACTCCTCCATTAGCCGGATCCAAAGCTTTACTGATATACTCGGTAGCCAATGTTTTATCTTTAAAATGCATCCTGACAGCCATGCGCAACATGAGTGAATTGGCTAATTTCGTCCATTTGGAAACATCCCCGTCATAAATGAGATCATATCTCGGCATTACTTTAGAAATTGCTTTATTCAGTACCTCCGCATCTTTTGCCAAATCGGCAAGCATGTGTTTATAAATCACCTCTTGACTATCCGGTATTGGCGAAGTTTCTCCCAACCCTGCTTTCGTATAAACGATAGGACCAAAAACATCCGTAGCACGTAGCCATCCCAATATTTTTACAATATCGATAACAGCTGCCACTTCTCTATCTTTAGGGTCATCAGAGCTTTTCAGTTTCAAATGAATTTCACTCCACGGACGGAACATGTTGGAATAAAAGTTTTCAAAAGCATATCCCATACGATGTGCCGGAAAATTCCAATTAGATTCGAGACTGAAATTCCAGTTATTATTATTACCGAAATAACCGATATAATTCCCGGAAGATATGAGGTCTGTATTTTGCAAATCGTTACCCGGGCCTGTCGTTTTAGAAGGAGAACCTATCGGTATAACAAGTTGTTGCATTTCCAAAAAGCGAGCTCCATACAACAGTCCTCCGGCTTTCAAATCATCATCCGTTACCCCTGTAGTGCTTTTGTTAACTTCTTCATAATCGCAGGCCGATAACATCAAAAGCGCCAATAGCGGGTATATGTATTTCTTTATTTTCATATCACAAAAATTTAGTATTTTAAAAAGATTAGAAACCAAACTTCAAGCTAAAGCCAAAAGTACGTTGGCTCGGCAACATGAAGTAATCATATCCTTGTCCGAAAGTACCGGTAGATGCCGTCAACTCGGGATCGAAAGGAGCCTTGTTATAAATCATCCACAAGTTAGTGCCATATACAGACAAATTCAAGTTTCTTATCACGCCTTTAAACCATTTATTAGGGAAGGTGTATCCTAAAGTAGCTTCCTGCAAACGAACATTCGTAGCAGAATAAACATAGTAAGAATCAAGATTATAAACTGTATTATAAAAGTCTTTAGGCTGCACTTTTATATTGCCCATGCTGATATATCCCAAATCCCGGGCATCAGCCGACGCCTCCGATACACCATATTTATCTAATGCTGCCTGTGTTTTGGAGATTCCCACTCCACCGATACGGGCATTGAACAAAAGATTCAAACTAACACCTTTATAATTGAATCCGTTTCTCCAACCTAAGTTCCATTTCGGATTAACACTTCCCAACTTGTAAGGTGTAGTAGTTTCCGTAGCTATCGACTGTCCGGGCGTATATACCACATAGTTATCCTGATCTCTTTTGATCCATTCATCGGCATAAATATCTCCCATTTCACCGCCTTCGCGCAAACGGAAGCGTCCTATTTTGATATCTTTCAAATCTTTCACTTCGCCAGTGACCGGATTTTTCACATTTGAAGCAAGTTTTTTGATCTTGTTTCTATTGGCAGTAGCTGTAAACGAAGTATTATAATTAAATCCGCCAAAAGTTTGATCATAACCTAAAGTTATTTCTATACCGCGATTCTGAACATTTCCGGCTTGGACAAACATATATTTATATCCGGAACCTTCAGGCATATCAGCTTTCAGCAACTGATTACGCGTATTTGAATGATAAAGAGTAACTCCTAAGGTTATCGTATTGTTCAACCATCTGGAGTCGATACCCAATTCGAATGAACGAGTCTCCTCAGGCTTAAAGCTACCCAATGGATAGTATTCGAACGACTCGATAGTTCCACCTGTTAATTTGTGAGTAACAGTATTTGGAGTAAGTCCTGTAAACGGAATAGGAGAACCTACTTTGGTAAACGAACCTCTCAGCTTAAGATATCCCAAAACCGGGCTGATTGAATGGCGCGTGCTCTCAGGGAGTAATTCGGTAATCAAGGCCGAAACACCTACCGAAGGATAAAATACCCATTCATTATCTGTATTAACCAACTGAGAAGGCTTATCGCCACGTCCGGTCAATGTAAGATAAAGTGCGGATTTCCATGCAAGTTCAGCAGAAGCAAACATGGCAAAATTACGTTTACGGCTATCTCCTCCGGATTGAGTAGCTGCTGATTTTTGAGGATTTACATTATCAAAGATAAACTTATTCGGAGTGAGTAAAAGATCGCCGCCATATCCTCTTCCTTTTGTATCATATTCTTCGAAAGAAATACCGGCATTCGCTTGCAAATGATAATTTTCGGCCAATTGTTTATTAAAGTTAGCCATAATATCCGCATACTTTTGCTTAAAGCTTTCGTTCGAATAAATATATCTTCCGTTTTCTGCAGCAAACGTACTGAAAGTAGAAGCATAACGTTTGTCTTCTTTCTCAGTATACGTATTGTCTAAACGCAAACGTCCCGAAACATCCAAATAATCACGAATCTGATATTTTAATGAAGCATACATCATATACCGGTCTTTTACTTCGGGACGAACATTTCTGTAAGCAATCCAATAAGGATTTTGTATGTCCATACCCAAATCACCGGCTCCCCATTGTTGCACATTATAACCTTTCTCCTCATTGATACGCTCAAAATATTTTTCTTGCTCAAAATTCATTCCACGAGGATATAGATATGCCCCAACAATGGGATTGAAGTAAGTGCCATAAGAAACCATGTTATTGTAAAACTCACGTACATAGCTTGCCGAAAGATCGAGTGTTAACTTGTCATTCAACATTTTCGCCGTATTACGAAGCGTCACATTATAGCGATGATATTTATTATTTATGACCATTCCATCGGAATTCACTGCTGAAGCAGAGAAATAAGTTTGATTTTTCTCTGTACCCGTAGACAGGTTAAATGAGTTGTTAAACAGAGTTCCTGTTTGGAAAAAATTCTTCGGTTCGTAAGAACTCGCCATTTCCAATTTATCTCCCCATGATGTATAGTCGCCTTCATAGTTACCGTATCTGTTTTGGAATTTAGGCAGAACGAAAGGATTCGCGAACTCTACAGAAGATGAAACATTAACTTGAACTTTTCCTGCCGCTCCCTTTTTCGTATTAATCAAAATAACACCGTTGGCTGCACTTGCACCATAAAGAGCTGCTGCTGAAGGTCCTGTCAAAACGGACAAACTTTCAATATCGTCAGGATTAAAATTGGCGATCCCCTCACCGGAAGTAGCTCCGCCGAATCCCGTACCATCGCCGCTTCTATTGGCTTGATTACCGATAGGTATACCGTCTACAACATATAATACATTATTATCGCCGCTGATCGATTTATTTCCACGCATAACCACACGTGTACCGCCACCGACTCCGGAAGCACTACGCTGAATATTCACACCGGCAACCTTACCATTCAGGCTATTCATGAAGTTTGCGTCTTTCACTGCTGTCAATGCTTCATTACCCACTTTCTGAACATTGTAGCTCAACGCCTTCTCCGAACGTTTGATACCCAATGCGGTAACTACTACTTCATCCAAAGCTTTCGAATCTTCCGCCATCACAATTTTCAGAGGCTGAGCATTGCTTACGGTGATTGTCTGAGAAGCATAACCGATATAGGAAACTTCTACGATATCGCCTTTAGAAGCGTTGAGTTTAAAGTTTCCGTCCATATCGGTTACCGTGCCGTTGGAAGTTCCTTTTACGAAAACACTTACACCGATCAACGGCTCGCCGGTACCATCCGTCACATTGCCGCTCAATGCAATCGGGGTCTTTTTTTGCTGCTGTTGCTCTTGCGATTTTTGAGCAGACAAAACAATGTGTTTGTCTACTATTGAATGACTTACGCCAGTGCCTCTGAGAAGTTGACTCATGACTTGATTAAGTGACTGGCCGGATACTTTTATAGATACACTGCGGTTTATGTTAATGTCGTTCGTGTTGTATACCACCGACATGGATGTTTGTTTTTCGATTTCTTTCAGCACAACGCTCAACGGGGCATTCTTCTTATCAAGAGTGATCAGACGCTCCTGCCCATAGGCCGAGGTAAAAGTCGAAAACAACAAAAGGAAAAGTAACAAGTAGGAAAACTTGTGTTTCATGATGTCTTTCATTTAATTCGTTTTTAATTTAGTATTTATAAATAGATTGGGATCAATCGGAAATCCGCTGTTTCATTGCGGATTATAGCAGAGAAGTGCTTTTTTAAGTACTGTTATTTTTCATACATGTATTATTTAAAAGATTATACTTTAAAATCAGGTTATTTGATAGTAATACAGTTGAGTTTACTACCTTACTAAATAAAAAACGTTTTTTTTCAAAAGAAGCGAGAAAAAAAGGCGGCGGGCTTTGAAAAAAAGGCG